>ERZ772955.1900-NODE-1900-length-12130-cov-4.546087_pt1 | contig 12130 bp, 9 predicted proteins | sample MGYA00511133_ERZ772955 | MGnify/ENA primary metagenome ERZ772955 (study PRJEB29015, sample SAMEA2737914) | human oral metagenome | biome: human oral; feature: human-associated habitat; material: dental | place: China | collected 2149 ... | reverse complement strand
CCTCACCCGGACAGATGTCGTCACGGGTGATGTAAACCTGGATTCTGCCCTTGCTGTCCTGTATCTCTGCGAAGGAGGCTTTGCCCATGACACGGCGCCCCATCATACGGCCGGCGATGACGACCTCACGCTGCTCGCCCTCCTTGAACTGCGCCTTGATGTCAGTAGAGTAAGCATTGGTGGGGAACTCTGCTGCCGGATAGGGATCAATGCCCATCGCACGCAATTCCTGCAGGCTCTGGCGACGGCCGATCTCCTGCTCCGATAATTCTAAAACGTTCATATTGATGATTAAATCGAATATATATTCTTACTGTCTGCAAATTTACTAAATTATTCGCAAACCATGGCTGCTTTTGCCTTTTTTTGATTCTTCCGTCAAATGTGTAGATGTCTGCCGTGCAGAACGCATGATATCAGTTGAAGACTCGTCTTGTCCTCTCACGAATAGAAAAGTTCCGGCCTGACGGGTGTGGTTTCTGCCCGCCGGGTACTCCCATGCGGTTCGGGCTGTACCCGGGAAGGTGCCTGCATGGAGGCTGGGGGAGAGGCATTGGGACTCCGGTTCCCGGCCGTCGGGAATGACATTCCCAGGCGTTGGGAACCGGAGTCCCGGTGGCCGGGAACTGTGTTCCCAGACGGCGGTACCGGACCTTGGAGCGATGTGCCTTGGCGCAGACCCAAAAGAGACAGCCCCGGACGGTGCGGACCGTCCGGGGCTGTCTCTCCCAAGGGCTGTTTTTCTTATCGTATTCTGTCGGCCGCCCTCACCAGCGCCTCATCTGCAAGAATCGCATGGCGGGCAAGCCACAGGAGGATGAAGGCGACGAGCGGCAGGCAGGCGGCGAACGCCACGTGGAACGTGAAGCCTGTCATAAGCACCTGACTGAACACGCCGTAGACGATATACCAGCCTGCGATCATCAGCATGGAGAACATGCAGAAGCGTGCCTGACGCCTGCGGTTATGATAATCGAAAATCGCAAAAAGATCCATCGGGCACGTCACCAGCAGGATGGCGAACAGTGCCCATACATTGAAGTTCTTTCCGCCGTCCGCATCGCTCAGCCAGAGGTTCATCAGCTGGTTTTCCGTACCCATCCCCTCCGGTTCGAAGCTGCCGACAGGCAGGCACAGGCAGGCGATGGTGACAAGCAGGGCGAGGAACAGGAAGACCGTTTGTTTCCGTTGTATCATGATCAGTATTCTTCTTCGTTCAGGGCATCCTTAGAAGGATCACGCCAGTAGACCTCTCCCTCCAGGAACTCCTGTGTGGCGAGCAGGGTCGGTTTCGGCAGCTTCTCGTAATAGCGGCTGATCTCGATCTGCTCGCGGTTCTCGAAGACCTCGTCGAGCGAGTCGTTGTAAGAAGCAAATTCTGCAAGTTTCTTGCTCAGGTCCTGTTTGATCTCAACCGAAATCTGGTTGGCTCTCTTTGCAATGATCGCAACACTCTCGTAGATGTTGCCGGTCTCTTTCCAAAGTTCCTGAACATCCCGGGTTACCGTATTCGACGGTGCTTTTGACTTCCTGTAATCCATTCTTGTTGTCTATGTTTTTTAAGTCTGTTATTCTTAATCCTTTGTGATTTCCTTACATTTCCGGATATACTCCTCGGCGGTCTTCCGTTCCTTGGAGTCGGGGTATTCATTGATGAATCCGTAGCATTCATCCTCGGCGTCCTGGAAGCGCTGCAGCTTCTTGGCCTCGACGCTCATCTGTGCCAGCTCGAACTTGCTCTTCATGACGAGAACGGCGAAGTCCTCGCGCATATTGCTGTAAGGATAGTCGTTCAGGGCATTCTGCGCCGTGATGATGCACGCCTCGTAGTTGTTGCCGCCGCTGGTGCAGTTGCCGAAATAAGAGCCGAGGTTGTAGTACAGTCTCGCACTGAGATATTCCTTTCGGATGAGTTTGTCCTGCAGGGCGAACAGCCGCTGCTGGGCCGTTCCCTTCAGCTTTCCGTTCGGATAGATGTCAAGATAATCCTGAAAGGCGGCAATGGCCGCGACGGTAGGGGTCTGGTCGAGCCGCGGCTCCGGTGTCCCCTCAAAGAGGCTCTGTCCGATGTAGAACGATGCCATCTCGGCATACTGTCCGCGCGGATAGGTCTGGTAGTATTTCTTGAAAGTCTCCGAGGCGGCCTGATAGTCTTTCAGCCCGTATTCCGCCATTCCCAGCATGTAAAGACATTCCTGGGCGTTGTCTGTTCCTTTCTCTACGGTGACGAGATCCTGCAGCAGCGGCACGGCGAAGCCGTACTTGCCTTTTGCAAAGCATTCTTTTGCAAACTCATACTTATAATCATTGTTGGTTGTCTTGTAGACCTGATTATATTCATGGGCGCAACCTGTAAGGAGCAGCACTGCACAGAGGCCGGCGAGGATTCTTTTCTTCATAATCTGATTTTGAAGTGCAAAGTTACATATTATTCTATAAATACGCAAAGGAGGTTTGGTTTTTTAGCAAAAAATCACGGCTAAAAAACAAAAATTAGTAGAACACCGTTTCTGTTTTGAGTTTCAAGTGATTATGTCTGCCGTCCTGCCAGATGGCATGGATGAAAGAAAGAGTGTAGGAGAGGCGGATTGGAGAAACGGGAGCGTTCTTCACCCCCTGCGGTATTGCCCTCCGGTCTTTCACCTGCCGCCGCACGTTCTTTTCATCATCTTCTTTCTTGCGTTTTGCCATGCACGCTGTGTCCTGCAGATATTTGTTTTTCTGAACGGTGCATGCTTTGATTTCTATTGACTGCCGCCCGTTGGGCATTTTCGCATAAGACGGTCATTCACAGCAGTGCGTATGCCTGCACAGGATCTGCCTTCCTGCCGATGTGTTGATGCCTGACACCGCTCGTGTGGATGCCCGTCACCCGTCGTGTTGAGGGCGCACGCGCAGTCGGTCTGCCGTCTGGACGGGGCCAGCTTGTGGCAGAAGGCAAGGGCTGGCGTTCTTCATTTGCTGATGGGAGCTTGCTTCCCCCGTGACAATGAGTGCGCTGCCGGTTGAAAGGAAATCACGCATCCCCCATGACCTTTAGGCTTTACAGGACGCAGACAGTGTAAGGCGCGTTCTGAAGGTTCCACGCTGGTCCGTCGTTGACAAGGGCATTTGATATTTGCCGGAATCGGGAATGTCTCCCCGCTGTTTACGGCTTCCCCTTGTCCCCTTGCTTTTTTCTCCATTGCTGCGGTGTCATCCCTTCCAGGGCAGTGAAGAGGTGGGAGAAGTTGCTGACGGATGAAAAGCCGCAGGCCAGAGCAGCCTCCGTGATGCTGAGTGAAGCATTTTCTGCAAGCATCTGCTTGGCTTCTTTCAGGCGCAGCTGGGACAGCCAGGTGCCGAAGGGCATGTTCAGCTCCATGTTGATGTATTGTGAGAGATAGGTGCGGTTGGTATGCAGCTGGTGTGCCACATCGTTGAGTGTCAGCTGGCTCTTCATGTACCGCTTCTCACTTGTCCACTGCCGTATGTCGGTTTCTATCTTCCTGTTTTTCTTCTGTTGCCTTGAGAGTGCGGAGGGTTGTTGTTCCTGTGCTTTCTTTTCAAAGTGCATGGCATAGTTGAGAAGGGAGACAAAAAGGTAGCAGGGGTAGATGGCAAAGCCGGACAGCAGCAGAAGGGCGATCTTCTTGCTGACCATCATGACGGCGACTCCCGTTACTCCAATGGCGATGCCCCAGTACATGGAACGTTGCAGCCACTGTATGAAAGCATTGACAGAAGGCTGTTTCTTCTGTGTCCTTGTTTGTCTGTTGAGCGATTTCCGCATCATCCGGCAGAGGATGACGGTCTCTGCGAGGAAAACCGTTGAGACGACGACAAGTAGGGTGAGGCGGATGGCACTGCCGCCGAATCCTCCTCCCCACAGGAGGATGATGCAGGCGATGGCGGGGAGGAAATTGCGTTCCAGGTGTTCCGGCCTGATGTTCTCTTGGCGTATGATGGAGCTGAATGCCATGATGAACAGGACAAGGGCAGGGTACAGCGCACCCAGGCTGATTGCGACGGAATAGTAAAGAGACTGTTCTCTGAGACGGAAGTACCAGTGAATGAAGCAGAGGGCAGAAGCCAGCAGCAGACCTGTGGCGATGGCATAACGGGCCTGTCGGTAGCATTTGTCGGCGTCGTGGTTGGGAAAGACCGTGAAGACCAGGCTCAGTGCGAATATGCACGGAGTAATCGTCAGATAAAGCAGTATGTAGTAATAGATGCTGTCGGAGAGCGGGCTGTTCATTCTGTATCCTCCTTTCCTTCGGCTTGTGTTGTTTTCCTGTGCCGGTTCTGTCTGCGCCATAGCTTTGGCGATAGTCCTTCATGCGCCTTGAAGTAATGGCTGAACGCCGAGGCCGACGTGAATCCTGCAGCCTCCGCAATCTGCTCCATGGTCATTATGGCATCGGATGCCAGCAGCGACTTGGCTTTCCTGAGCCGGATACGTCCTATCCACTCTGTGAAGGTCGTGTCCAGATACGTGTTGAGATAGAGTGAGAGATAGGCGCGGTTGGTGCCAAGCTGGCGGGAGACATCGTTGATCGTGATGTTCTTTGTCAGGGCTCCGGGCGTTTCCTGCCAGCGCCGGGTATGCCGCTGGAGTTTCTCTATGGTGCTTTTGCTGAGCCTTCCGTTCTCCTGCGGCAGCCCGACTGCCAGTGCGACGAAATCGACATTGAACATGTAATTGATGAACGACAGGAACACGTAGATGGCTGAGAGAAAGCAGAGCGTCTTGTGAATGGCTATTCCCCAGTGCGGAAAGAAGGGTGCGGAACAGCTTGAGATTCCCAGGATAACAATCAGCGTTACCGAGCTTGAGAGACGGGTTATGGACTGCTTGAAGTTGTCAGCATAGAAGTTGTCCATCTTCTGCTGTGCCTTCTGGTAGTAGCTGTAGAAGCGGATTCCGAAAAGGCAGACCGTCACCAGAAGCACTGCCGTCACCGCAATGCGGCTTGCCAGACTGAAGACACCGCCAGTGACAGCTCCGGAGAAGAGGGCGGAAAGGCTGCCGGCAAGAAGCAGGATGTTGAGGAATACCTTCTTGCGGGTGATGTAGTCAGGCTGGACAAACGGGATATAAGTCATGGAAAGCAGTACTGCCACAACAAGGTACAGACCCAGGCCGATGACTCCCAGCTGCGGAATCCGGCAGATGCCCTCCTCTGTCAGCCAGTAGAGAAAAGGATCCAGGGAGAAAAGCAGGAAGTCGATGGCGAGCAGGTGACGTGCCCTTGTATAGATAGGGTAGGTTGGCTTCTTGTGTTTCTGAAGCGCAAGAAGGCATATACCCAAGGTGACAAGCGTGGCCCATTCGGTAAACAGGAGACTGTTGAAGAGGTTTATCTGCTGGTTCATGGCTGTTTCTTTAGACGGTTGCATCTTCCCTTCTTGCCAGTCGTCCGGCTGCCCGCCACTGGCTGATGCGGCTGCTGAAGCCCGACTGTCGGGCTATCTCGTCCTGACTGGCTTCCGGGTGTTCGTCAGCATAGCGGGCCGCGTAGGCCAGCCGCAGCCGGTTGATGTAATTATAGAATCCTCCGAACTCCTGTTTGAAGACCTTTGAGACATAGGTCCGTCCGTAGTCGGTCTGTGCCGCCACGGAGGCAAGTGTCAGATGGGGATTGAGAAAGCCTTGCCTCCGTTCTACGATCTCGAGAATGTCTGCCTTTATCAGGTTCACCCTTTCCGCACTGATGCTTACAGTATTCTCCGGCTCGTTGTAATCGGGTTGTGGAATGAGATGCTTTCGCTTGATGTATTGTGCTATCACTTCGTCCAGTTTCTGCATGGCATCTGCATTGCTGCGGTTGGGGTGGAGGGAGGCAAGCAGGATGACGATATGCCAGCCGCTGAGCAGGAAGTCGAAGCAGGCTTTCAGCAGGCGGCTGTCCGCGAAAAGTACGATCCAGCCTGTCAGCGTGTACGCCAGTGGCTGCCAGATAACGTAATTGGCGAAACGTACCGGGAACTCTTCCTCGTTGGAGTAGTTGTCCCGGTTGTATTCATTGGTCTTGCGATAGAGCCAGAAGGTCGAATAGACAAGATAGCCGAAAAGGAATGCGCCGATGCCGGTTCCGATGTAGGTTATCTGGTTGATTTGTTGTTCAGAAAGATTTTTCGGGACAATGCTCAGGACAAAGAGTAGCAGGACTGTCAGTATCGGAACTGATGCTATCAGGTGCAGCTTGTGTTTCTCCCGTTTATAGCCTGAAGGGTCAAAGTACTTGTGGAACAGCATTATCCATGTCGTCGGCATGACGAGAATACCGTAGAACTTTACCAGTATCCACGTCTCTGTACGCATCGGATGGAATACGTATGGAAACATGATGACGGTGAGGAGGATAAAGAAAATGCTTATTTTCCGTGCGGGGAAGAACTGGTCTGCATATTTTACATAGGGCGAACATACGTGCCCCCATCTTATTGCTGCGAAAAAGATGCAGGAGAGGATATAGGAAAAGCAGCCTAAGGAGAATATCAGGTTGTTGTCCATGAACAGGATTTTTAATCTTGTTATTATATAAAGTCAGACGATATGTCCTTTGCGGTTATTTTATTATGTTTGCGCAAATTTAATAAAAAAAAACAACAAAACGTTGCTTTCCTCGGTTTATTTTCATCTTTAAGACCGGTTTCTTCCGTTTTTTTTCAGTATTTTTTCACCGGCTTTGTTTTCCAGTCGTAGATTTCGGTTTTTCTATATGAAAGGTTCTGTGAACTGTACTTATTGTAACTTCTTTTGTACGCATTGATGGCTTCAATTCAGTAATTTTGATTTCATGAATAGTTGAATAACCGTCAATCTATGTGTATGCGCATATTAGTCGGTGTTGTGGAATCGGTTGTTTGTAAAGGACTTTGGAGGTGCTGAAATGTTTTCCTAAATTTGTGAAATCAATGTTTCAACTTAAAGGGTTGTCTGAAAAAATCAGTATGAAATTACTTTGATATTCATGAGACCAATACAAATATTTACGAACTTAAATTAAGTTTTTATGAAGCATTTGTCTTTATTAAAATTAAAAAGGAGGGGACGAAGGCTGAACCCGTTTCAGCGTGTGGTGATGTTATTGACAATACTTGTCTCTTTTTCCGTCTCTAAAGCGCAGAACGTAACCATCAGTCCCAGTTCTGGAAAGCTGGTCGCAGCTCTGACCTATGACAACGAGATCGGTTTCCAGCATGGCTGGAGCTCTCTGTGGCGGCACAACCAGCTGCCGCTGACGCTTACAGTCTCCGACAAGACGGACCTGGTGGAAGGCGGACAGCTGAAAGACCCGGCAGGAAACATCTCTCTGGATGCCGGGCAGGGAATGTATGTCATAATGGGTGGAAAGAACGTTACGACCAGTATGAACATCTCCCTGCCCAAAGGCTTCCGCTTTACCGGCTACCGCATCGTGCTGCTGAACAACGTTAATCGGAAAACGGTCAACACCATGCCGATTGCCAGCATGAACAAGGTAATGTACGAAACGGATGAAAAGTTTGATATTAGTCGTCCAAAAGCGAAAACAGATGTAATGGGAGGAAGCAATGAATCCAAGGAGTATGTCATTGCACGGACCAGCAGGGAAGAAACCGACATGGGCAACAACCTTTACTTCTACTTCTGGCGGCAGTGGGACGAGTTCTATGGAGTAACCATCAAATCGTGCGAGCTTTACTTCACGGCGGAAGGGCCTTTCCAGGCAGCCGTGGCACCGGGCTCTCCTTCCATGATTATCAAGGATGGTGTCAATATGGTGGATGTTCCTTTTGCCACCAGCAAGCTGGACCTGGGGGTAATCAAACCGAACAGCAAAAGCGGCGTGACCTATTTCAGCTACGACTACCGGAATGTCAGAGAGCTTATGGCGAACAACCATCTCTATCAGCAGGATGCCGTCACAAATGACAAGAAGCTGCCGACAACCGCAAAGACCGGTGACATCCAGGCACTCAGCAACGGCGGAAAACTCTATTATGCTGTGGGCAATAACACCTACTATATAGAGACACCCACCTCGACCAAGTCGCAGGACGAAACAGACATCCCGCTGGGGTATCGCATCACGGGTGCCAAGATCAGATATCATTATGGTACGGCAACGAGTGAAGGCAGTGTCTCCCATAATGATGGCTTCTATATCACGGCAAAAGGAGGAGTCTTTGGCACTAAGACATTCTATCTTCAGCCAGATGGCAAGTGGATGGAAAACAGGCCGGTGGTCTGGACAATGAACGTTACAGGTAATCTCTATAGCGAGGGACGTTATCTGTATGTTCATTATGCAAATGGAACGTATTATCTGTATCCGACCCAAAGTCCTGCACAGGCTTCTGTGTTTCAGAAGGATGGTGATCATATCAGAAGACTGATTGATGGCAAGACTTTGTACATCTCTATGCCTGACCGCAGGGGCAATGCCCAGCTGCAAGACAGGGGCAATTCTTTTGCCACCTACTCACAGGCACATGGACAGACTGTCAACCCGGGCTTCACGCCTTCACCGTATACTCTGAAGGTTTATGGAACGGACAAGGACACTCCTTACAAGGAGGTGAAGGTAACCGCAGGGGCTGACGGAACCATCGATGTGCCCAATCTGAACAACGATGCTGTCAAGTTCGAGGTCTCCGGTCTGGCTTCAGGTTCAAAGGCACTCGTCACCTTTGAACTGACACTCGAGGCACTGGACCCGTTCGTCAACTCCATCGACATCATCTGCCATTCACTGAAGGCAAACGGCCCTACGCTGATGCAGCAGTTCACCTCCAACGACTTCCAGGTCTCCGGCGGCAAGTTCCTTTTCTATGTGCCGAAGGACTTCATAGGTGACACGCAGCGGTGCAAATTCACCTTCGAGAACCTGTACAGCAAATATGGTGACAGCACTTATCCCGGTGGAACCCGCCATGCACGCTACTACTTTGTCAAGTCAGACTACTACAACAGCTTCGGCGACGGAAAGCAGTACACAGCTACGGGCAGGGAAGGAGCCGACATGAAGGTGAGCACCAAGATGTGTGGTGACAGACCTTTCAAGTACAGCAACATTGACGAGTTGGACAACGGTAATACCGGTGCGACACCGACCACATTGAAGGAGTATCCTTACTCTGAGGCACTCTATGGTGAGCAGGGAGGGACCTTTACGGAAGACATTGAGATTGCCGTCAACAATTCAAAGAAATGCTATCTCTTCACGGGAGACGAGACGCGATGGAACCTTGCTCCGACCACGGCAATGGAACACCGCTACTATGCCTACTACCTGATGGACATCGACCTCATCGTCAAGGACTACACAGCCAGGTGCGAGCTGACCAAGATTTACGACCACACCTGCTACAACCTCGACGGCAATGATACGGACAAGCCGATGTACGGCGGTAAGTTCATCGCACTTGATACGCAGACAGGGGCTAAGATTCCTACGGGAAATGCCTATCTGACGGTCCCGATGATGGAGAAGGCTCTCACGGAAGAGCTTGCCGCCAAGCATGCTACGGGGTATGAGGTGCTTTACCTTGACTATACCGACCTGTACTCTGTCCATATCCCGGAGAAGAAAGAGATGGACCGCATGAAGGGACTGCTGAACCCGAACTGTCTGATCTACTTCCCCGAGCGTTCCAACTACAATGAGGACAACTACGTGCAGAAGACGAAGAGCGGTGACTACCGTGCCTGCAAGAACATCGTCATCACCGACCGGCAGCCGTTCTATGCACCGTACAGGATTACCGTTCCCAACGAGAACTATGCGACCTACAGGCGCGAGATCACCATTCCGAAGAACGGAAAGGTGGTGAATGCTTCTATTATCCTGCCGTTCACGCTCTCACTGACAGACGGTGTCCACACCAATGCTACAGAGGATGCCTGTTCGTTCGAGGTGCTGAAGATGCACGAGACGGACTGTCTGTTCCTGAAGAACCCGGAGACGGCTTCAGCCCGCAACTATTATGCTTCGGCAAAGTTCGACCGGGTTGAGGGCATCAGCACCGAGGCGAATGTACCTTACATGGTCAAGGTCGTCAACGCTCCTGCGGATGAGACGATCTCCTTCATCGCTACACAGTACGGTGCGGATGTGATGGCATCTGCCGACAAACAGGATGCCTCCGGTTACACCTATCCTGGAGAAAAGGCGACCGGCACGATTGCCGGCACCGTTTATCAGTTCAGCAACTACGGATCCTATGCCGGCATGAAGCTGGAGAAAAATGCAGATAAGGTGTTCTACTTCTCCGGAGACAGGTTCCTTAGTTCCAGAAATCTCCTCCCGGCGTATCCGTCAGTTTACGTTTATCCGTTCCGCGCCTGCTACCGCTACACCCGAAGCGGTCAGGGTGCTAAGGAGATGATCGGCTTTGATGTCGTTGCCGATTATGACAATACGGCAACAGGCATCACCGACCTCGGCCATGAAGCCGACCTTGTCGTCCGGACCGGAAAAGGGCACATCACGGCAACGGCTTCGAGGCCGGTCCGGCTCAATGTCTACAATGCAAACGGCATGAAGATTGAAGCAGTAATGCTTGATGCCGGTGAAGGCAGAACGATGAAGCTGCCGGCTGGATTCTATATCGTGAATGGTGTGAAAGTTGTTGTAAACTAAAAAAATAAGATGATGAAAAGAGCATATATTCCGCCCAGGATCTGGGAAGTCCCGGTAGTGGTAGAACTTCCGCTTGCAGCAGGTAGTGGCAGTGAAAACGACCATGCGGACAGCAAAGAAAACCCTCTGATGTTCGAGGAAGGTGAGGAGAGGACATTTTATAATCCGGATTGGACAAAGGTGAAAGGTGTCTGGAGTGATTGACGGAATGCGCGGAGCGATGATACCTGCCGTATCGAAGCTCCGCGCATTGTCGTAGGCAGATGGGGTATAATTAAGTTGCGGATTTCTTAAATCCGCAGGAACAGCTGGCTCTTTTGATAGACTTGAATCCGGCTCTTGACGTTTCGGGCAGTCTTGCAGGTGTGTCAATGCTCAGGATTCAGGAACCCTTCTCTCCGATTAACAGTTTCAACCCCCTCATGAATGTCAAGACAACCGCAATTGGCGGGGTATTAGCTTTTGGGTAGCGGTTATCCTTTACAGTTGGCTGAAATTTCCCGCTTGAACTCAAAAAATACGCAAGTCATTGGAATAAAGGAAAAAGAAGAAAGGCGCAGTGCAGAACTTCTGTGGTTAAGTCCAGTATAGTCTACCCAAATGTTTATACAATGGTATAAAGACAGAGTAGTTGCTCTAAGTCGGTTACGGGAAAGTGGAAATTATAGGATTAGGGTAGACTGTATGCTGCAAAAGCTGTCAATATAGGTGAAGTAACATATCCTATGGACATCGACAGCAATGTGATGAAAGGATTGGAACGGTTGCGGAATTAAGGAAGATAGGATCATAATAGTTTTCAGCTTAAAAAAGAGTTTCTTCCATTGAATGCATAGATTGGAAGAATAAAGGCTTATGCACTGGCAGGGTATGGCTGTCCGAAACCGGATGGTCTTAAAAAGGAGGATGAACTGAAAGATAAGATGCAGGAAAGGCAGATTGATACGATGCCTGACCATCAGCCTGTCTTTCCGTCTTCCACAGACAACTTATTCCCATATCATCGCTGTTTGTAAACTGTTTTCATGCAACCCAAGCTGACACATGCCCTTCTGGCTTCTGAAAGGGGCCTGATTGACTTGCAACAGGTGCTCTATTAGCGTGTTACCAACGCCCTTTTGAAGTCCAATCAGGCACCTTTTGGGGATGGATTGTTAACCAATTGATTGACTGCTGGCTACGAACCTGATTTTGGAACGGATTCTTCTTATTTGCAGGCGATTTGTTTGAAATTATGTAATGACTTTTCAAAATCTTGTCTGTATTTCCAACGTGTTAAATTGAAAAGGTCTTTGTATCGGAGGATAGAAGAATAGACTGCTGACGGTCCGGGCTATGTTTCTGTTGAATGAATCACTTCGGTTTTTCAGTGAAAGCTATACGAAAAGCATCCACGTATTTAACGGAAGAGCCAAAAAGGCGGGGTGGGGCAGGACGGTATGGGGTGGGGGGAGAGTGGGTAATCGTTATAAAAAGATTGGTGTCCGGCACTCCTTTCCCATATAAGGCGGTCGTCCCTC
>ERZ772955.1895-NODE-1895-length-12157-cov-9.197736_pt1 | contig 12157 bp, 8 predicted proteins | sample MGYA00511133_ERZ772955 | MGnify/ENA primary metagenome ERZ772955 (study PRJEB29015, sample SAMEA2737914) | human oral metagenome | biome: human oral; feature: human-associated habitat; material: dental | place: China | collected 2149 ... | reverse complement strand
TAGCTTTGGCTATGCGTCCGGTTTGCCTCCTCAATCGGACGAAAAAATCTACGCCGATCTGACGGACTTCATTTTATCAGCGATTCCTAAATCAAAACGCGTAGTTCATACCAATGAGGAAGGAACGTCCGACGGTGTAATAGTTGCCGCTGTTCGTATAGTCACGGCGATTGAAGAGATTGTCCACATCGAATGTCCCGGTGAGGTCAGGGGTGAAGCGATAGGCGACATGAAGATTCGAGGCAAGCAGATTGCCCGAAATTGGCATAAAGCGTACGCGCTCATTACTCGTACTGTTGTAGCCGCGGTCGCCCCAGTAGCTAAGACTGAGTGCCGCCGAGAGGTCGCGGTTCTCGTAGTTTACGCCGGCAGTCAGCTGATAGCGGCCGAGCGCGCGCACGAAGGGCTGCCCATCCTTGTACTTGCGCTCGGGATTGCCGACGGTAAAACCGGTGTTGAACGTGACGTGTGCATCGACATCCTGTGCATAAGACACCTCCAGTCCTGTGTTCTGATAGGATGCTGCGTTCGTCTGGTAACTCCTGCCGTCGCTGCCCTTCACACCGACAATCTGATCGCACACATCTGTATGGAACACTGTCGCTGTAAAGCGGCGGCCTTTGCCGTCATACTTGTACCCCACTTCATAGTTCCACCCGGACTCCGGTTTCAGATTCGGATTGGGAACCATGACAGCGCTCGCATAGTACAGGTTGCGGAAATTCGGCATACGGAAAAATTTGCCCACACTCGCATAGACGGCGCTGTCACGACTGAGGCGCGTGGTCACCTGCAGCTGCGGAAGAAAGGCGTCATAGTCGCCCGCCGAGGACTTCACCCAATCCTGACGCATGCTGACAATCGCCGCCGTCACGGGGCTGAGGTCACGATCATACGAGGCAACGAGCGAGTATTCATTCATGCCGTAGCCGCCGAACTTTGCGTAGGGTTTTAGCGTACTGTCGCTCTCTGAATACTTTCGATACTTCTGATTCTGATTGACATAGGTCTGCCGCTTCGCCGAAATACCGACGAGCGTCGTACTCACATCGTCCTTCCAGATCTTCTTCACCTCGGCGCCGTACTGGCGGTGATGGCTCTTCTCCCACTCTACGGTGCTCGGATTCACGATAAACCAATCGGGGTTCGAGATCGAGCGGAAATTGTAGTACGCACTGCCTGACCACCCCTTTTTATCCTGATAGCCGAAATTCGCAAAATGCTCATCGTCGTCGTACTTGAAATACTTGAGGAGATTCCCTGCAGCATCGTTGTAATGAATGGAGTGATTCTTGCCGCTGTACATATAGGAGAGGCGCATCTCGTCATTGATCTTGTACGTGAGGTTGACGTGATCCTTGCGGCTCTTGCCAAATCCGACCATATAGGGGGTCTGTGTCCCGTTGATCTTCAGATTCCCCATAGCATTTGTCAAATTTCCTGTCGTGCCATAGTACGAGCGGCTGACGGCAATGCCCACCCTGCCGAGGTCGATGGTCGCCGCATAGTCGCGCTGCCCACGATCCCCTGCTGCTACGTGTGCCGAGTTCTTGTACGTCTGTTTTGTGATGACATTCACGACACCCCCGAACGCCTCCGAGCCATAGAGTACCGCACCGCCTCCCTTCACAATCTCTACACGCTCCACAGCGTCGAGACTCATCATATCGAGGTGGCTCACGTTATTGAACGAAGCAGGCACGCCATCAATAAGGATGAGCGTCCCATTCTCAACGCCACGCAGGTTTACGCCCGCGTTGCCCGTGATCCACGTCTGTCCGTCGGGTCCCATATTGGTAAAGTGCACGCCATTCTTGAATTTCAGTGCGGAGATCACATCGCGAGCGCCCGTCTTTTTTAGTTCCTCCGCCGTATAGACCACCGTATCGGCAGGCGTGTCGAGTGTCGGCTTCTCATAGCCCTGTGCTGTCACGTTGACCGCAGTCGTCTCATAGCTCTGCATCTCCCCCTCTGCCGCCTGCACCGCGAGCGGCAGCGTGCAGAATGCACATACCATCCCTGCCATCCATCGTTTCTTTCCCATAATGTCCTCCTAAAATATATTCCTATTGTTCCGCAACCGTCAAATGCCTCCCCACAGGCGGCTCGATCAAATCCCCATAGGCGAGGTGCGCGATGTCCTGTGCACCGAACACCATGTCCTGCGAGGCGTTGTAGATGTAGCCCTCATGCGGACGCACAATCCGCTGCGTACGGATCGCCTTCACCGTTTGGAGCGCAGGATCGTCCAGATACTCCCGGTTGAACTTGTCGATGTCGTAGCTGCCGTGGTCGTTCCAAACCGGTACAATCAGGACATCGGGATTCACCGCGAGGATATGCTCCTTCGTCAGCGACTGCCCCGCCGTGAGTCCGATCTCTGCCGCGCCGTTCGTAACGCCCGCCATCGTGCAGAGCGCATCGAACAGCCCGCCGCGATTCCCAAACGTCGGCGACATGGAGATGACGAGCACCTTCTTTCGCTGATCGGTTGGAATCTCTGCAACACGCTCCGTGAGCTCTGCACATGCCGTGTCATAGGCGGCGATGAGGGCAGTGCCCTTTGCCTCCTCACCAAGCGCAGCTGCGACAAGCTGCACTGCCGCACGAACCTCCTCCGGCGTGCGCGGCTTCCGGCACGCGACGACGCGGATGCCGAGATCGCGCAGGCTCTCCGCAACTGCTGCATCTTTTCCCGTGTCCAGAAACACAACATCGGGATGCAGGGCAACGACCTGTTCCGCCGACGGCTGATTCAGCTTCACAGGAATCGTCTCCGCGATGGAGACGATGTTCGAGCTGTTCGGGTCATCCGCGAGATGGTCGATCCCGACGAGACGTTCCGGCGGCAGCATCCCCAGTACAATATCGTCGAGCCAGAGCCCATAGTTCAGAACGCGCGCAGGCTTTTGATCAAAAGCGACCGTCCGCCCCTCGGCATCCGTCACCGTGTAGCCGCCTGCCCGCTCATTTTGCACGCCCCCGCAGCCGACCCCAGAGAACAGCAGCACACACGAGAGCATCAAAACAAATATGCGCATGACCCCTCCTATCCATCCTTCAACAGCCGCACGTGCTTTGCCCCGTCCTCGACGGTGACGCGTGTCTGTACGCCGTACATCGCCGCAATGTTCTCCGCAGTCAGCACCTCCTGCGCCCGCCCGTATGCGAATACATGGGCATCCTTCAGCATGAGGATCATATCGCAAAAGAGTGAGGCGAGGTTGAGATCGTGGATGGTCATGAGGACGGCAATGCTGTCCCGCCGTGCAATCTCCGTGATAAGGCGCAGAATAAAGAGCTGATGGTAGAGGTCGAGGCTCGCCGTCGGCTCATCGAGGATGATGAGCCCTGTCTCCTGCGCAAGTGCACGCGCGATAAAGACGCGCTGCCGTTCACCGCCGCTCATCTCCCTGATATTGCGAAAGGCAAAGTCTGTGAGTTCCATGCGCGCAATCACATCAAACGCGATGCGCTCGTCCTCCGCACGGTAGCGATAGCCTGCATACGGCAGACGCCCCATCAGCACCGCCTGCAGTGCCGTCATGCCAAATGCTGCGCCTGTATACTGCGGCACATAGGCGATCCGCTTTGCAATCTCACTCGCAGAGAGCGCGGAGAGATCAACACCGTCAACGTACACGGTCCCCGCTGAGGGGCGCAGGAGCTGTGCGATGCACTTGATGAGGGTGGTTTTCCCCGTGCCGTTCGGACCGAGGAGTCCGAGCACCTCGCCTGGCGCAACGGAGAGCGATACATCGTCCAAGATACGCCGCTCCGCACGGTAGCCGAAGGAGATATGCTCCACTGCAAGGCGTTTTTCCCCACTCATGTCAGCGACCTCCCCCTGCGCAGAATCAGATGGATGAAGAGCGGTACCCCGAGGAACGAGATGACGATGCCCACGGGGATTGTCACGGGATAGAGGATCAGCTTTCCGACCGTATCCGACACGAGGAGGAGCGCCGCTCCGAGCACTGCCGTAAACGGCAGATAGAAGCGGTGATCCGTCCCGATCAGGAACCGCGCCATATGCGGCGCAATCAGCCCCACGAAGCCAATCACCCCCGTAAAGCTGATGATCGTCGCCGTCATAAGGACCGCGACAAGTCCTGCGATCGTGCGCAGCCGCGCAGGGTTCACGCCGAGACTGCGCGCCGTCTCATCCTCGCTCACCGCCATCACATTGAGCGGCAGTGCGTAGAACAGTGCGGCAACAAGCCCGAGTGTCACGATCACGCCGCCGATGGCGACGTACTCCCACGAGGCGCGGTGCAGCGAGCCGAACGTCCACTGAATGACCGCCGCGAGCTTGTGCTCCTGCGCAAAGAACTCAAGCGTCGCCGTGAGCGCACTGAACAGGTAGTTCAGCGCAATGCCGACGAGCACAATCGTCGTCGGGCTGAGATCCGACCGCCGTGCAATGCCGTAGACGATGATGCCGCACGCCGACGAGAGCAGGAACGCCGATGTGATAATGCCGAGGTCACTATCCATGGCCGTCCCCGCCGCGAGCACAATGCAGAGCGAGGCACCGAGCGCCGCCGCTGCCGAGATACCGAGCGTAAATGGGCTCACAAGATAGTTGCGCGTCACGGACTGCATGAGCGCCCCGGCAAGCGCGAGCCCCGCCCCCGCGATGATCGCAAGCAGGACACGCGGCAGACGCAGCAGCAGGATGATCTTGTTCATCGCCGCATCCGCACCGCCGTCAATCGTCCCGTCAAAGTACCGAGCAACTGCATCCACCGTCTGCAGAGCCCCCGCATCCTTCATCCCGAGCGTCGTAAAGAAGAATGCCGCAACGAGCGTCAGCAACGCCCCCACCGCGATGGCAAGTACGCAGCGACGGCCGTGTGCGTGATATTCCTGTTCGAGCATCAGCGCTCCTCTCCCGACAGTGGGAAGGCTGGCAGAGTATGTCCCGTAACATATGGGAGATGCTGGTATTTCTCAAGCCATACCTTGAACACATCCTCGGGGTGAAGATCGGGCAGCTGATCGGGGTAGAGGAACTTCGCGATATACATCGTCCCAACGAGCTTCGATGCGCCGCCATGGACATAGTGTGAGAGCAGGAGGATGTGGTCGTTTTTCACCGCATCGATTGTATCCCATCCCTCGCGCGACTTGAGTTCGCTCAGAATCCGCGCATGATCCTCCGCCGTCGGCGGGACGTAGGAGGAGTTCACCTTCGGCTCAGAGACCTTCACGATATACGCGGGATTCCGCTCGATGACTGCCTCCGGATTCACCTGTACATTCTTTGCATCGCCAAATATATTGTACGCACCCGAATACTCCACCATGTCATAGAAATAGTCGCCGGGCACGGTGGTCTTGCCCTCCGTGCGGTACTCAAAATAGAGCTTCTTCTTCGGCACATCCGCTGTCTGACGCTTGATGTAGTCGAGCTTTTCCGTAAAGAACGACGAAAGCTCTGCCGCCTCCGCCTCCTTGCCGAAGAGTTTGCCGATCAGCGTGCAGTTGTCCTGAAACTCGCGCGTGTAGTACGCATCGACCACGATGACCGCGATGCCGAACGGCGCAAGTTTTTCCTGCGCGTCCTCCCATCCGCCGTTCCCCGTGAGGATGAGTGCCTGCGGCTGCAGCTCGATGATCTTTTCATAGTTCAGATTTCCTTGGTTCGCGCCGATCACTTGATCCTGCTTGAACTTGCCCTTAAAGCCCGCCTCATCGTTAAAGATGTAGTTGTCAACGCCGACCACCGTGTCGATCGCCCCAACCGCATTGATAAGCTCGGCGTTGTAGGCATTCGACACGACGACGCGCGTCAGCGGATGCGGCACCGTCACTTCGCGCCCGATACTGTCTGTCACAATGATCGTATCCGCTCCGTTCGCCCGCTCTGCCGTGTCCTTTCCGCAGCCCGCAAGCGCAAGCAGGAGGCAGAGAACGATGCCGCACAGGAATATATTTTTCTTCATGATATCCCCCGTAAAAAAGGATTCGCCGCCCAGCAGCGAATCCCACTCCTTTTTTTAGATGTCCATCTGCATCGAAAGCATAACGCTGCGCGGATTGCCCTGAATCCCGTAATTGTACGTCGGACGTGACATCCAATAGCGCTTGTCGAGGACGTTGTACGCCGTGAGGCTGAATGCCGTCGGCACCGTTCCAAGCGTTGTCTTGTACGTCACGCCGAGATCGACCGTTACATAGGCGGGCACATCGAGCTGCTTTGCCGTGCTCGTATAGATCGGTGCTTTGCCCGACCAGACCATGCGCAAGAACGCCGAGGTCTTTGCGTCCGCCGTGTACTCGGCGGCAAGCATCGCGCTCCAGTCCGCAACGCCCGCGACATCCTTGCCGTTATATACCGTGTTCGTCTGCTGCTCCGTCGCCAGGTGCATGAGCCCACCCGTCAGCGTCCACTTTGGGGCGACCTGCCCGGAGACACTCAGCTCGATGCCATTGAGCTTGTTCTTTCCCTCCATGACCGTTGTCGGCTTCGGATCACTGCCGTAAGTCACATCCATCGAGCGATCCTGCTCGATCTGGAACAGGCTCAGCCCTGCGCTGATCCCGTTCTTCCGATACTTCACGCCGATCTCGTTCTGCTTCGTCTTAGCGGGCGCAAGCATCGCCCCCGTGTTCATGCGGCCGCCACCCACGACCGAGCCCTTGTCGAAGCTCTGCGAGTGGTTCGCATAGAGGCTGAGATCCTCCGTCGGCTTGTAGACGATGCCGTACGTCGGCGAGTTCGCACTGCTGTGTACGTTGGAGGTCGCCGCGCCCGTCGCCTTGTTGTAGCTCGTGACATCCACGCTGTGATGATGGATACCGAGCAGAACGGATGCCTTACCGTACTCCAGTGTATCCGTCACGGAAATCCCCGAGTAACGCGTCATCCCCGTCTTGATGGGACCTGTTACCGCAGAATACGGATAGTTCTGCGTAAAGCTCGTGACCCCGTCCGCAAAGCTGCCCGCCATGCTGCCGAACGGAGGAATCGTTGTCGAACCGTTCACACGATAGCCCCAGTACGCACGGTACCAGTTGCGGTCAACGGCGAGGACGACATCGTTCTTTACCTGCCCGATGTGGAACGTCCCCTGCACGCCGAGCTGCACGTAGGAATTGCGCAGCGCATATTTCTCCGCACTCAGCGTATTCTGGAAATGTCCCTGCTCATCGAGCATATAGAGACGGCTCGCCGAGGTCTGTACGTAACCGCTCCCGAGGTTGTAGCTGTGCCCCGCATTCAGGAACGCTTTCCAATTTTCGCTGAGCTTCTGCTCGTGGTTCAGCGCCGCCGACCATGTGGAGACGGTGATCTGCTGCCCCGGGAAGCTATAGTTGCGTCTGCCGCTCGGCGGATCGGGCAGACGATCCCCCGTATAGGCGTTTGCCCCTTTCCCGTCAAAGGCAAAGTACCGCTGACCGCCCTCATTCTTTGTGTAACGGTAACCCGCAAAGAGATTCGTCGTACTCCTTGCATCCTTGTGATCGACGTTGATGTAGAAATCGCGTGTCGTCAGCTTCTCACGCTCAATTGCCGTCTTTCCTTGGATATTTTCCGCGTTAATGCGCACGCCCCACTGCTCGTCTTTGCCGAATCGCTTACCGACATCAAACACCTCGCCGAGCGCACCGCGCGCATTGATCGTCTGCTTGTAGGTCACGCGCTCCTTACCGTACTCCGCCTTCTTCGTCACGAGGTTCACCGAGCCGCCCGCCGACTCCGAGTTTGTCGTACCGTGGATGCCGATCGCGGGTCCCGAGATCACCTCGATGCGCTCCACAAAGTTCGCGGGCATATTCGTCTGCGAGAAAAGCCCCGGCACACCGTTCACCTTGAACTGATACGCGTTCATCTGGAAGCCGCGGATCGAGTAGTCGTTGTACATCGTGCTCGTGCTCGTGCGCACAGACGGCGACATAAGCAGTGCATTCGGCAGCGGATTCGCGCCGTCATCGTACTGCGTAAGTGCCTTCTGCGTAATGTTCGTCTGACGGAACGGGACATCCATCACATCCTTCGTTCCGAGGAATCCCGTGCCGCCCGTGCTGCTCACAAGGCTGTTTTTCTCCTCCTCCACAGGAGCAGTGCGCACGCCCTCCACCTCGACAGGCGCGAGCTCATAGGTGTTCATCCCCGCTGTCTTCTCTGCGGCACTTGCCGCGCCCATCCATACCGAACCGACGGTCGCAAGTGCGACCGCAAGAGCCAGCTTTCGTTTCGTCATGTCCATTTCCTCCTTGATCCACACGGACAGATATCACCCGCGTTCCCCCATACACAACTTCCAACTTCACACGGCATCGCTCGCACAAAAGCCCCGTCCACGGCAGACGGGGCTTTCTCACACGAAAAAAACCTGCCGTCCTGTCCATCGCAGGATGCAGAGGAGTGCTGCGCCCCCATGGGGCGCAGCACTCCGGCGCACGAGATTCGGTAGGTCTTCCGGCTCTGCATCATCGTCCGCCTCACCTTCCCGGTTTCCCAGTGGTCGAAGCGCGCACACACGGCTTCCTGAGGTTTTCTCTGCATTACGGCGGCGGGACCGCATCGGCTTATGAAGTCGCGGCGAACGGCTGCGCTTCCCGATTTCCCTGTTATGCCTTTCGGCACCGAATCTGCTTATGAAGTCCATACATTATAATTAAATCCTATAAACTTTGTCAAGTTTTTTCGGAAAAATGCGATCGCCCATCTAAATTCATCTATTTGAATAATGAACTAAGCATATAATAACTGTTGTTTATTGTTTCAATGCGAAAGTTTCATGACCTTTTGCCTAATTTTCAGAAGGAAAATACTACAAGAGAGAGAATTTTAGAGTTTGTCGAAAGAAAGTCTCCGATGAGTTCAAGGAGACTAACAGGATCGCTGATACCCGCAGCGATTTCAAACGAACTGTATGAATAGGAGATGTATTCATGGATGCAGCAATGCTGACACTGGGTGTTCTCGGCGTGGCGGCGTTTCTCTTCGCCACCGAGATTATCCCGCTCGCCGTCACGGCAATGGGCGCGGCGATCGCGCTCGGCCTTCTCGGGGTGCTCACCCCTGCACAGGTTTTCTCGGGGTTATCCAACTCTACCGTCGTCCTCTTTGCCGGTATGTTCATCATCGGCGCAGCGATGTTCCAGACGGGACTCGCACAAAAAATCGGCATCGCGGTTGTCAAAAAATCGGGCAATGACGAGCGTGCATTGATGGCAGCACTGATGCTCATAACGATTGTTCTCTCATCCGTGTCCTCGAACACAGCGACAGTCGCCTGCCTCATGCCCGTCGTCATTCAGATCTGCGCCGCTGCAAAGCTGCCTGTCTCACCGCAGCTGATGGCACTCGCAGTCGCGGCGAATGTCGGTGGTACGATTACGATGATCGGCACGCCGCCGAACATCCTCATGAGTGCGACCCTCGGTGCGAGCGGTCTCACGCCGTTCGGCTTCTTTGAGTTCGCATGGATCGGCATCCCCCTCTCCATCGTCGGCATGATCTACATGCTGACGATCGGGCGCAAGCTCTGCCCGCGCCGCCTCGTGGACAGCGTTGCTGTTGCGGGCGAGGAAGAGGAGGCAAAGGATCCGCGCAAGATGATGATCTGCGCTGCCATCCTCATCGGTGTTGTCGTTGCGATGGTGCTCGAAAAGCAGATCAACGTCCCGATGCAGACCTCTGCCATCATCGGCGGTCTGCTCTGCGTCCTCACGGGCTGTCTCACAGAGAAGCAGGCATATCAGGGTGTAGACTGGACGACCATCTTCCTCTTCGCGGGAATGCTCCCGCTCGCCAGTGCCATGGATCACAGCGGCGCAGGCAAGCTCATCGCGGACTTCGTTGTCGGCCTTATCGGCGACAGCCCCGCGCCCATGGTCATCGTCGCGGCAATGTTCGTCCTCTCCTGCGGTCTCACGCAGTTCATGTCAAACACGGCGGCGGCGGCACTCCTCGCGCCGATCGCGATCTCCATCGCCCAGACCATCGGCGTATCCCCCTACCCGGTTGTTATGGCGATCGGCATCGCGGCATCCTGCGCGTTCACCACGCCCGTCGCGACCCCGCCGAACACGCTCGTCCTGGGTCCCGGTCAGTTCCGCTTCATGGACTATGTCACGGTTGGCGTTCCGCTCGTTATCATCTCGCTGATCGTCTGCCTTGTCGTCATCCCACTCGTATGGCCGTTCTAAAGAATTGCTGATAGATTGACCTACTATATATAAACGGCAGCAGGAGCATTGCTCCACATTGTGCACGACCGTGAACTATGCGAACTGAAAATTGGCGCTGTTCATCAATGACAGGTGTATCCATCTGATATGCCTGTCATTTCATTGTGCATCTATGAGGAGAGAACCACCATGAAAAAAGAAGATCTGCTCAATCATCTGAAAGCATTCGACCCCGAAGTCTACACCTTCCTGCAGGATGAGAGCCATCGCCGCCGCTACGCACTCTCACTGATCCCCACGGAGAGCGCCATGTCCCCCCTCGCAGCATTCATCGAAGGGAGTGCGCTCGCCAACAGCACACTTGAGATGTATGGCGCAACGCATACCTCCTCCATCGAGGAGCTGGTGCGCACGCGTGCACAGGAGCTGTTCGGCAGCGAACATGCCGTTGTGCGTCTCGGAGGCATTGCCGCCGCCTCACGCGTGGCACTGCTCGGTCTGCTGCAGCCGGGGGATACCGTTCTCTCGTTCAACCTGCGCAAGCAAGAGCACTGTGCGGGGCTGAATTTCCACTTTGAGAACTACGGCATCGATCCAGGTCTTCAACGGGTGGACTGGGATGAGGTTGCACAGATCGCAGAGCGTATCAAGCCGCGTCTCATCGTCTTCTCCCCCGTCAGCTATCCGTGCATTCCGAACTATGAGCACCTCACGGCGATTGCGCGTTCCGTGGGGGCCTATCTCTGGGTGGACATCGGTCAGTGTGTCGGGCTTGTCGCGGCGGGTCTCATTCCCTCGCCTGTTGCGTGTGCCGATGTGGTGAGTTTCCCGACGAACGACTCCCTCCGCGGTCCGGAGGGCGCAATCCTGCTTTGCAAAAAGGAACTCGCACCGCAGCTGGATACCGCCGTCGCGAACACGGGACACACGGCACTGCATACGAGCCGCCTCGCAGCGCTCGCCTTTGCCCTGCACGCCGCCGCACAGCCGAAGTTCCGCGCCTACGGGGAGCAGGTACTCACGAACAGCAAGTCACTCGCCGCCGCACTTGAAAAAAGAGGAACGGCGCTGCTCTGCGGCGGTACCGAGACGCATCTCGTACTGGCGGCCCCCGCACCTGGGGTCGATCTCATGGATGCCGTGCATACACTCGCGCAGATCGGGCTCTATGTAAAGCCCGATCGGATTCCGACCATGCGTGCGGAGTTCATGCTCTCGGCACTGCGCCTTTCGACACTGAACCCGACGACGCGCGGGCTCACGGCGGGAGACATGGAGATCGTCGCCGATGCCCTCGCAGGCGTACTCTCAGGTTCGCTCAGTGAGATGCAGCAGGATGCACTTCGTATGAGCATCGGCAAGCTCATCATGGACAAGCCGCTCTTCTCCGACAAATGGATGAACCTCGATGCGATGGCGCACGCTGACTGCCCCGTCTCGGGCGAGGGTATCGCGGTCCATACGCACGCAGCAAGCGAGCGTCGGAACATCCTCAAGAATCTGTTCCAATAAAAATATCACCCATCCATCGGTGCGGACGAAGGCATCCGCACGCTCTACCGCTCCTGCATGTGTACTTGCGTCGCATGCGGGAGCTTTGATTTCCCATAAAAATATTCAGAAACGTCAACAAATGAGTGACCTGTGCGGTACAATATGGTATACTAAGGAAACAACATTAACGAAATGGGGAAACGGCCCCCATTTTACGGAAGAGGAGAATGATCCATGAAACGTGAAGAAGTCGTCAGCCACCTGAAGACATTTGACCCCGAGATCTACAATCTGCTTGAGGAGGAGCGCGAACGCCAGCGTTACACCCTCTCCCTCATGCCAAACATGAACGCCATGTCGCCGTTCGCGAAATACCTTGAGGGCAGCATCCTGACGAACAGCATCTTTGACCGGAGGGACGATACCCCGACGGGCGGGCTGCACCTTGCCGGAATCGTCCGTCAGCGCGCCATGGATCTCTTTCGCTGCGACCATGCCATCGTCCGCCTCGGCAACA
>ERZ772955.1894-NODE-1894-length-12163-cov-20.344566_pt1 | contig 12163 bp, 8 predicted proteins | sample MGYA00511133_ERZ772955 | MGnify/ENA primary metagenome ERZ772955 (study PRJEB29015, sample SAMEA2737914) | human oral metagenome | biome: human oral; feature: human-associated habitat; material: dental | place: China | collected 2149 ... | reverse complement strand
ATGGCGCCCAACGCCGCAGCCAGTCCACGGCCACCGTCATGCAGGCCGTGCTGTCTGCCATCGGGCAGAAGGCCAGTAACCCCGTCTCACTCCATCAGCTGGCACACACCGTGGCCGGGAACATCACCCTGGACTCAGGTACCGGGCTCAGCGACCTGGCCGCACTGGGACGCAGTGCCTCGAAAGCCGGGCGGGCCGGAGCCACGACCATCGTCGACCTTCCGACAGGACCTCGGGACGAGTCGATCATCGTCTCACCCAACCAGGAGTCGCGTGACCTGCTGGCCCGCTATGGGTACAGCCCCAAAACCTGTCGGCCAGCAGGCTCCTAGTCGCTAACCTTCGAGACTGCGAGACTTCCCCGCCGTATCAGCCTTTCGTCGCCGCCCTCGCTCAACACCCCACTTTTTCACGTGAGAGAGGACACCCACACATGTGTCTGGTATCACTTCAGAGACCCACGTCCTCGCACTATTCATCGTTACGGTAGATAACGAGTCGACGAAGAATCGGATCGCCGACAACCATCGTTCCCCTCGTCAGACCTAGGAGGACACATGCGTCTTGGACGTCCCTTGGCCACAGCCAGCGCGGTGGCCGCAATGACCGGAGCCTCGCTCATTGCCTCCCCCGTTCTCGCCAACAGCTCCAACAGCAACAGCCCGAGCACCCCCAGCAGCACCGCCGAGGCGACTACACCCCCCGGCAGCCCTGCTCAGCCCACTCCGGCTCCCGGCAAGACCAGCGAGCCCACTCCCACTCCCGGCAAGACCAGTGAGGGCAGCAGCTTCAAGATCACCCAGGAGAAGACCTTCGTGTCGGCCAGCACCAACACGTCCTTCACCGTCTCGGGAACCGGCTGCACCGGGAAGCAGGCCACCGTCGGCATCGCGCTGTACGCACCGGACGGCACCGTGTCCGACGTCGTCAAGACCAAGGCGGCTGCGGACGGCAGCTGGACGTCGAACCTCGACCTGGCTGCGCTCATCAAGTCCATCGGCTCGACCACGGCCACCACTACTGACGGGTGGACCATTGGCGCCGGCTGCATGACCTACGGCGACAAGACTGAGACGACCCAGGTGACCAAGCAGCAGCAGACGCAGATCTACTTCGACGACACACGCATCTCCGGCTCCTATGAGGTCTCCGCCCGCGCGGAGAGCCAGTCCCAGACCTTCACCTTCAACGCCCAGGGCTTCTATGCCAGTGAGAGAGTCACTGTTCTCCTCAAGAGCAAGAGCGACTCCAGCATCTGCTACACCCTCGGAGAGCTGACGGTTGACGCCAACGGCAACCTCACGGGCAGCCTGCCCGCTCCCGCTGACGCCCCCGACGGGGAGTACGTCCTGGTCCTGACCGGCTCCCACCACAGCGAGACGGCCACCAGCCAGACCGTCACCACGGTCTCCCACCACACCTTCACCGTCGAGAGCACCGAGCGCTCCACCACAGAGACCGAGACCACTGAGAACAACAACGGCGGTGACAAGACCACCGAGCACAAGACCTCCGAGAACAACGGTGGTAGCGACAAGCAGGCCGGCGGTGACAAGGCCACTGAGCAGAACACCTCCGAGAACAACGGTGGCGGCGACAAAACCACCGAGCGTCAGAACACTGAGCAGAACACCACTGACAACAACGGTGGCGGCGACAAGACCACCGAGCACAAGACCTCCGAGAACAACGGCGGCGGCAGCAATGGCGGAAGCAACAGCAACGCCAACGCCGGAAACAAGCAGACTGGTGACAACAAGCAGGCCAACGCCGGCGACAACAAGGCCGGGGCCGACAAGGGCAGCAGCCTGAGCTCGGGCGCCAAGGAGTCCTCCTCGGACAACCGGGCCGGCAGCGAGACCACCAAGGACAGCGACGAGTCTCTGGCCCACACCGGTGCCAACGGCATGGTCTTCGGCGGAATCGCCGCATTCCTGGTCGTGGCCGGAGGCGCTGCCCTGGTGCTGCCTCGGCGCAACAAGGCCTGAACCGGTTGTAACCTGATCCGCTGACGTTCCCCAAGCCGCGGGAACAGCCTCGGCGCCGGGGGACGACACGTGACGTGTCGTCCCCCGGCGCCGTTGTGCGGCGCTTCAGGCACTGCCGGTGTCGATCCGAAGGTGAGACAATCACCCGGCGCGCCCTCATTGGGCAGCGTATCCCTCTCAGACAGGAGTTCTTATGCCCGGTCAGAACCTGACTCGCCTTGAGGCCGCCGAGCGCAGCGCAACCGTACGGACCCAGAGCTACAACGTCGTCCTCGACCTCACGCGCGGTGAGACGGTCTTCGGCTCCACCACCACGGCACGCTTCACGGCCACACCGGGTTCCTCCACCTTCATCGACCTCGTCGCACCGACGGTCCACTCCATCACCCTCAACGGGCTCCCGCTTGACCCCGCCGAGGTTTACACGGACTCGCGCATCGCGTTGAAGGATCTGGCCGCGGACAATGAGCTGGTCGTCGTCGCCGACTGCGCCTACATGCACACCGGAGAGGGGCTGCACCGCTTCACCGACCCGGCCGACGGCGAGACCTATCTCTACAGCCAGTTCGAGGTCCCCGACTCCCGGCGGGTATTCGCGGTCTTCGAGCAGCCCGATCTCAAGGCCTCCTTCACCTTCACGGTCACCGCGCCGTCGAGCTGGACGGTACTGTCCAACTCCCCCACTCCTGAGCCGGTTCCCGCCGAGGCCTCCGACGGCTCAGGGGACGCCCACACCTTTGTCTTCGCCCCCACCGAGCCGATGAGCTCCTACGTTACGGCCATCGTCGCCGGGCCTTACGTCGGTGCGACCGACGAGTACGTGGCCGGCGACGGACGCACCGTGCCACTGGGGGTCTACTGCCGTAAGAGCCTGGTCGAGCACATGGACTCAGAAGAGATCCTGGACCTGACCAAACGGGGCTTCGCCTACTACGAGGACCTATTCGCCACCCCCTACGCCTTCACCAAGTATGACCAGGTCTTCGTCCCCGAGTTCAACGCCGGAGCGATGGAGAACGCCGGCTGCGTCACCCACCGCGACGACTACATCTTCCGCTCCAGGCCCGTCGAGGCCCGCGTGGAGCGGCGAGCCGTGACGATCCTGCACGAGCTGGCCCATATGTGGTTCGGGGACATGGTCACCATGACCTGGTGGAACGACCTGTGGCTCAACGAGTCCTTCGCCGAGTACACCTCCACCCTGGCCACCGCCGAGATCACCCGCTGGAACCAGGCCTGGACGACCTTCCAGACCCTGGAGAAGGGGTGGGCCTACAACCAGGATCAGCTGTCCTCCACCCACCCCGTGGCCGCGGAGATCCACGACCTGCACGACGTCGAGGTCAACTTCGACGGCATCACCTACGCCAAGGGGGCCTCGGTCCTGGCCGCGCTCGTGGGATACGTGGGCCGGGAGAACTTCTTCGCCGGCATCCAGCGCTACCTGGCGGCACACGCCTACGCCAACGCCGAGCTGAGCGACCTGCTCCGCGAGCTGGAGGAGGTCTCGGGACGCGACCTGAGTACCTGGACCCGCCTGTGGCTCCAGGAGGCCGGTGTGACGACCCTGCGCACGCAACTGGCCACCGACGCCGACGGCCTCATCACCCAGGCGGCCGTCCGCCAGGAGATCCCCGCCGACTCACCGGCCTCGTTGCGCCCACACCGGGTGGCGATCGGCTGCTACAACCTGACCGGCCAGGGAGCCGAGGCGCGCCTGGAGCGCACCAACCGCATCGAGCTCGATGTCGACGGCGAGCTGACCGAGGTTCCCGAGCTGGTCGGCGCCAAGCGGGCGGATGTCCTCGTCCTCAATGACGACGACCTCACCTACGCCAAGGTCCGCCTCGATGAGGACTCACTGTCCTTCGGCCTCGAGCACATCGAGGCCTTCACCGACTCCCTGCCGCGCTCGATCGTCCTGGCCTCGGCCTGGGACATGGTGCGCGACGGCGAGCTCGCCGCTTCCCATTTCCTGAAGGCGGCACTACAGGCGCTGGACGTCGAGGAGCACTCCTCGGTCATCCAGGGCCTTCTGGGGCGGATCACCACCTGCTTGTCGGCCTTCCTGCCCCCGGCCGTGCGCCGAGACCTCGCGCCTGGCACCGCTGACCGCCTGCTGGAGCTGGCTCGGGCGGCCCAGGCCGGAAGCGACAAGCAGCTTCAGCTCGTACGTGCCGTGGCCGCCCACGCAGTGACCGGTGAGCAGCTCGACATCGTGGCCGGCTTCTTGGAAGGCACCTCGGCACTTGAGGGTCTCGACGTCGACCAGGACCTGCGCTGGGACCTGCTGACCGGATTGGTGGCTGCCGGCCGCTTCGGTGAGGATCGGATCCACGCCGAGGAGGCCCGGGACCGCACGACCACGGGACGGGAGCGCGCCGCCGAGGCCCGTGCCTCCATCCCGACACCGGAGGCGAAGGAGGCCACATGGCGGGCGCTCGTCGATGACGCCTCCATGCCCAACGAGACCCAGGTACGCGTGCTGCGCGGCCTGACCAGTGTCGAGCGCCGACCCGACCTGCTGGTGCCTTTCGTGAGCGAGTACGTGGAGGCGATCGACTCCCTGTGGTCCTCTCGCACCTTCCACATGGCGGAGAACCTGCTGACCGGCCTGTGGTCCTGCGCCACGGTGGGCCTGGACGGAGCGGACCCGGCTGCTGCTCTGGAGGTCTGGCTGGAGTCCCACGCCCAGGCGCCGGCGGCCCTCAGACGGATCGTGCGCGAGAACCTCGACGACACCCGACGTGTGGCCAGAGCTCAGGCGGCTGAGACCGGCGAGTAGCCGCTTCGGGAACTCACTCGGAGTGGGATCGAGAGAGGGACTGGCCGGGGCCGGACACATGATGCGCCCGGCCCCGGCCAGGTGAGTGATGATTGTCAAAAGCGCTCAGCGCCGACGCGTTTCCTCGGCCGTCTTGCCCGTGGACTTCGCGGCAGCGGCCTGGGCGGCGGCGAAGGCGTCGACGTCGTCGTCCTCACGACCCGGGGTCTTAAAGTCGAACCTGATGATGAGGAAACGGAAGAGGAAGTAGTAGATGACGGCGTAGACCAGCCCCATGATGACGATCATGAGCGGTCCGCGGACCACACCACCGGAGAGCTCGGCGGACTTGCCGAAGTTGAGCAGGTAGTCGATCGCTCCGGCGGAGAAGGCGAAGCCGTCCTTCGCGCCCAGGAGGTTGGCGATGGCCAAGGAGGAACCTGTCAGCACCGCGTGGACGGCGTAGATCGGGAAGGCCACGTAGGCGAAGGCGTACTCAAGGGGTTCGGTGATGCCGGTGATGAAGGCGGTCAGAGCAACCGAGATCATGAGGGCGCCGGTCACCTTGCGCTTGGCGGGCTTGGCGGTGTGCCAGATGGCCAGCGCGGCTGCGGGCAGGGCGAACATCATGATCGGGAAGAATCCGGTCATGAAGCCTCCGGTCCACGAGTTCGAGCCGTCCACGCCTTGGAAGAAGCAAGTCAGGTCGCCGTGCGCAGTACCGCCCGAGGCCGTCTGGCAGGATCCGAGCTGGAACCAGGGCACCGAGTTGAGCAGGTGGTGCAGGCCGAAGGGGATGAGCAGCCGGTTGACCGTGCCGAAGACAAAGACCGCCAGGGCGCCGGCAAGACCCTTGGAGTTCCCGGCATTGATGAGCCAGCCGCCGAGCTGTTCGTTGATGAGCCAGTTGAAGGCCGGGTAGAGCGCCGACATCACCAGGGCGATGACGAGCGCGGCACCGGAGGTGATGATCGGGACGAAGCGGCGCCCTCCGAAGAAGGCCAGCCAGTCTGGCAGCTTGACGCGGTAGTACCGCTGCCAGAGCAGGGCGGCGACGACGCCGATGACGATACCGCCGAGGACCCCGTAGTTGATGGGTGTCTGGGTGGGAATGTCACAGATCTTGACGCCCTGGTTCCAAGGGCCTACCTGAGCGATCTCCTCCTTGGCGGGATCGAAGCCGTGCAGGCAGTCGAGGGCCTCCTGGCTCAATGGCTCAGGCTTGCCCATGATGATGGGCGACATGGTCCAGGTGACTGCGCGGTAGACGAGGAAGCCGAACAGGGCAGCCACCCCAGTGGAGCCATCAGCCTTCCTGGCGAACCCCACGGCGACGCCGACGGCGAAGATGAGGGGCAGGTTATCGAAGACCGCTCCGCCGGCCGCTGCGAAGACGTCTGCGACGGGTTGCAACCAGGACAAGTTCTTAGCCAGCCCGTCGGCTCCCAGCATGTCCGCCTGCCCCAGACGCAGCAGCAGGCCCGCCGCTGGAAGAGTGGCGATCGGCAGCATCAGCGATCGCCCCAGCCGCTGAGCGAGTGCGAAGGCGCCACTCGTTTTCTTCCTCTTGTCTGCCACGATGTTCTCCAGTTCAGGATCAAGCGGCGTCACTGCCGCATCGGAGTTGTCCGCATGGCTGCCCGCCATGACGGCGACGGTCTGGACGGCTCGGCTCCGAACACGTCTGGACCAGTGACACCAGAGAAACCGAAAGAACTTTCAATGTCAAGCACTGCGTGCACTCTTCAGCCATAATGAGGCACGCAAACGCAACGGAGCGGAAACAATGGTTGCGACCAGTTCACTTTCTGACCGCTTCTATCCACCGTCGACCAGGGAGCCCCATGCCCAAGAACCCAGGTAAGAGACCGGCGAAGTACGTCATCGTGCGCAACCATCTGCTGGAGCTCATCAGGAACGGACTCGCCAGCGGCTCCCCGGTCCCCTCCGAGCGTGAGCTGTGCGAGCAGTTCGAGGTCTCCCGAATGACCGTGCGCCAGGCCATCGACACCCTCGTCGTCGACGGGGTCCTGGAGCGCCACCAGGGCAGGGGCACGTTCGTCGCACCCCCGAAGCTCGATCTGCAGGTAAGACTGACCTCCTTCACCCAGGAGATGCAGCGGCGCGGGATGGAGCCCGGCGTTGTCATGCTATTGACCGAGACCGTCCCCGCAGGCGAGACCGTGGCGGCTGCGCTGGAGCTCGAGGCGGACACCGAGGTCCATCACCTGCGTCGCCTGCTGACGGCCAATGCCATCCCCATGGCCATCGAGGAGAACTGGATCCCCGCGGCGCTTCTTCCTGACCTGCTGCGCACCAGCCCGAATTTCTCGGTCTACGCAGAGCTGACCCAGGCCGGAATGGCACCCGAGTGGGGCGAGGACATGATCGAGGCCCATGCGGCCACGGCCCAGGAGGCGGCACTGCTGTCCGTCCAGGAGGGAGCCCCAACCCTGGACATCACTCGACGTACCTTCCACGAGCACTGCGCGATCGACTACTCGCGCACCCTGTTCCGCGCCGACCGTTACACCCTGTGGGTTCCGGTGGCCGCCCCCAAGCCGGCCTTCCGCCCCTCTCGCCCTCGGCCTTAAGAAAACATCACCGATCGACACTGGACAAGCCCATGACGACCTGTAACATGGTCTACTGGTATGGACCACTAGTCCGGTAAGGCGAAGGAGCCGTCACCTGACAGTGCACCTTCGCTACTTTCTGACGCCTATTCCGGCACCGCCACGCACCACCCCAGAACCCGGCACCTGTCCGGTCAGACCCAGGAGGAACCCATGTCCCAGGCACAGAGCATCGTCAACGCCCTCGGTGGATTCGACAACATCGTGGAGATCGAGCCCTGTATCACCCGTCTGCGCTGCGAGCTCGAGGACGGATCACTCGTGGACGAGCCCGCACTCAAGGCGGCGGGCGCGCACGGGGTCGTCAAGCTGGGTGAGATCGTGCAGGTCGTCGTCGGTCCCAACGCCGACACCATCGCAGAAGACATCGAGGACCTGCGGTGAGCCAAGTCGTCCGGTCACCGGTGACCGGCGTCGTCGTTGCTCTCGACGACGTTCCCGACCCCGTGTTCTCCGGCCGGATCGTCGGTCCGGGAGTAGCGGTCATCCCGGACCATGCTGGTGGCGATGATGTCAGCGCCCTGGCACCGATCAGCGGCACCGTCTCGAAGATCCATCCCCACGCCTATGTCATCACCGATGACAACGGTCGCAGCATCCTGGTTCACCTGGGCCTGGACACTGTGGGTCTGGGAGGCAACGGCTTCACACTCCTGGTGGCCGAGGGCGAGGTGGTCGATGCGGGCCAGCCAGCCATCACCTGGTCACCTGCCCAGATCGAGGCAGATGGGCTCAACGCGATCGTCCCCGTCATCGCCCTGGAGGCGCAGGAGTCCGTCCTGACCCCGGTGCCGTCGGGGCGACGGGTTGAAGCCGGAGACCCGCTCATGACCTGGGCATGAGGCCGGGCTACCGCATGCGGTCATACACGGTCGCATGCGGTCTCTCCCTCGCACGAATGGACTGTGGTCCCGGCCGTCACCTGGACGGCCGGGACCATAGTCTTCCGCGGCATCGTCATCGTCGATCAAGCCGACGCAGACGTCAGGAGGACGATGTCATCTCGTCACGCACGACGGACAAGAGGCTGCCCAGGCGGGCGTTCTCGGGCAGATCGTCGACGAGGACGACCTCACCGGCGCCGTCGGCCAGGGGGATCCTCCAGTTGGGGTACTCCTGGTCAGTGCCGGGCTGGTTCTGAGCGCGCCGCTCCCCCACGCCGTCGACCAGCGCGATGCCGACCAGGACCGAGGGGGTACGTACCACGTAGCGGTGCAGGGCCTCGACCACCTGACGCTCGGTGGGGGCCTCCCCCAGCAGATCGTGCTCACGCAGCCGGGCCGTCATCCGGTCGCGCTCGATACGGGCCTCGGTGCGCACCTGCTCGACCGGCTCGGTGAGCAGGCCGAGGCGCTCACGCAGCTCGACGTGCTCGTCGGCGAGGTAGCCGGCTGTCGGGGGGAGGTCGTGGGTGTTGACCGTGGACAGGGCCAGACGCCGGTAGTCCTGCGGCTGGAGGGGCCAACCGTCGTGCTGCTTCTCGAACCACAGCACACTGGTTCCCAGCACACCACGGCTGGCCAGGTAGTCGCGGGCCCAGGGCTCAACGGTGCCCAAGTCCTCGCCGATCACGACGGCGCCGGCTCGGTATGCCTCCAGGAGGACGACGCCGAGCATGGCCTCATGGTCGTAGCGCACGTAGGCGCCGCAATCGGCCCCCATGCCCTCGGGGATCCACCACAGGCGGAACAGGCCGATGATGTGGTCCACGCGCAGCGCACCAGCGTGGCGCAGCACCGTGCGCACCATGTCACGCAGAGGGGCGTAGGCGGAACGGGCGAGGTACTCAGGGTTCCACGGCGGCTGAGACCAGTTCTGGCCCTGCTGGTTGTACATGTCCGGCGGTGCGCCCACCGTGACGCCGGAGGCGAAGGCCTCCGGGTTGGACCACACGTCCGCACCCTGCGAGTGCACGCCCACGGCGAGGTCGTCCATGATGCCGAGCGCCATTCCCGAGGCCAGGGCCTCGGCCTGTGCGCGCGCCAGTTGCTCATCGACGATCCACTGCAGCCAGGCGAAGAAGTCGATGCGCTCGGCCAGCAGGTGAGCCTCATTGGCCACGTAGGCCGAGTCCGGATCACGCAGCGTAGCAGGCCATGTATCCAGGGAACCGTGCTTCTCCACCAGCGCGCTCCACAAGGCGAAGCGCTCCAGCCCCTCGCCCTGCTCGGCACGGAAACGCTCGAAGTCACGCTGCCGGGCGTAGGAGCGGCCAGCGGAGAAGATGACCTCAAGGGCCTCATGCTTGGCCTTCCACACCGTGTCCCGATCGATCGGCTCGGCGCTCAGGTCGCTGTCCTTGACCTCCTCGAAGGCCCACTGCACCAGCGAACGCTTGGGACCGGAGAGCCGGGCCACCTCCGGGATGTTCTCAGGCCGGATATAGAGCGGGTTGACGAAGCGGCGGGTGACGGGCAGATAGGGCGAGGGGGTCATCGGTGCTACTGGCTCAGCCGCGTGCAACGGGTTGATGAGCAGGAAGTCGGCCCCCTGGTCCCCCAGGAAGGAGGCGAGCTCGGTGAGGTCGTCGGTGTCACCGGTTCCCCAGGAGCCCCGCGAACGAATCGAGTAGAGCTGGGTCATGACGCCCCAGCCACGCTCCCCAAGAGCCTTGGGCAGATCAAGATGGTTAGGGGTAACCGCCAGAGCCGAGGTCACCGTGACCGTCTCCGCCTCGCCGTCGGCCGGCGCAGCGGCGTGCGCGCCCTGAGGCGCCGACTGTCCGGAGCCGGGGCTGACCTCCGCGATGAGCCGGTGCCAGCCCAGGGGCAGGTCGGTTCCCAGGATGAAGGAGGCGCGACCACGCTTGACTCCGTCGACCTCTCGGGGCACCGTCCAGTCCTCGGTCTGGGTCAGCTCTCGGACCCCACCGTCCTCAAGCTCGACGCGTACCCGCACCTTCGCACCGTCGGGGACGTACAAGGGGACGGTGGACTCCACTCCGCCACGAGTGACCACGGTGGGAGCGAGTGTCTGGCGCCAGGGGGCGTCCTCCACATCTTGCAGGGAGCGCTCGATCTCCTCATCGGTGCGGGCGCTCACACCGAGCGCGGTGAGCACGGCCTTGAGAGTGGCGCCTGAGGGCGAGGCGAGGTTGCCGTGGTAGTCCCAGTACTCGGTGGAGACACCATACGCCTCGGCAAGGTGCTTGAGGCTCTCAGAAGCGGGTGACTGGTCGTCGTTGAACTCATTCATGTGCATGGGTCAGCCTTGCGTGAGCAGATGTGCGGTGGAGTGCCGTGGAGCAGGGTTGCGCTCCGCCGTCAACCCTGGGGAACCGCCGGGTTGGAACGGGACGCAGGCGCTAGAAGGGCTAGCAGTGTCCAAGTGTGCCCCAGCGACGAATGGTTGTGCACCCGCCGCACCGGGCCTGTTGACGTTTTGCTGCAACTGTTTCACGGTGACGCCCCAGAATCACACCGATGCGTACGAGGAGCCCGGGAAGCATGTGTCCTGGACCGCATGGCGGATCGGCGCCCGGTTGAAGACCGGCAGGGCCATGGGCCGCAGCACGCCCGGACGTCGTATGACCGTGGACAGGTCGTCCGGCTCCAGGATGAGGGTGCTGGAGCCGGACGACCTACCGACCGACGGCGGCCGGGCCGCAGTCAGAGGGACGCGATCTCCGAGGCGAGGGTGTCCGCCGTCGGGCCGACGACGACCTGGACGACGCGGCCGGAACGCACCACGCCGAATGCGCCGGCCGCCCGCAACGCCTCTTCATCGACCTTCGCCTGGTCGGTAACCTCCACACGCAGACGCGTGATACAGGGCTCGAGGGCGGTGATGTTCTCCCGGCCTCCGAGGCCGGCAACGATGTCTGATGCAGTGCTCATGGCTACTCCCTTCTCGGTTCCCGTCCTCTCGCAATCCCCATCTGTCATGCGGTCGGTCGGGCGGCTGAAGTCCTTCGTGGTCACGATCACTTTATCCCACCTCCACGCCGTTCGCGGCGAGGGAGCCCGGTCGGTACGGAGAGGAACCGACGGGGCAGCGAGGAGCCCGGGGGCTCTCCGCACGAGGCGGCACTCCCACCGAGCACCTCCTCGCTTCACGAGATTCCCGCACGTAACCTTATGGGAACGCGATAGAAGCCTTGACGACGCCGCTGAGGAAATCGTTATTCCCCTGGCGGAAACGTCTCATTCAGGGCGTAGTCAGGGCACAATGAGCGATGATCCCTTTCGTCTCCGATGAGGAGCACCACATGACAGCGTCCGACACCACTTCCACAACCCTGTCCGGCATCGGTGTGAGCCCTGGCCTTGTGGCCGGGCCCGTCGCCAGGATGGCGCCCCCTATTCCTGAGCCCGAGATCGCCACTCTCGAGCCCAGCCGCGATGTCGAGAAGGAGTGCGAGCGCATCGCGCTGGCGGCTCAGCAGGTCAAGAAGGGCCTGGAGCTGTCCGCCGCCGAGGCCAAGGCCGAGGCCCGCACCCTCCTTGAGACCACAGCACAAATGGCGGCCGACCCCACTCTGACCTCAACGGCGCAGGCCATGGTACGAGAGAAGCGCCTGGTTCCTGAGCGTGCCGTGTGGGAGTCAGCCGGAACGCTGGCCACGATGCTGGAGTCGCTGGGCGGCTACATGGCGGAACGCACCCGCGACGTGCAGGACGTACGAGACCGTATCGTCGCAGTCCTGACCGAGTCGCCCATGCCGGGCATTCCCCGCCTGCCCGAGCCCTTCGTGCTCGTGGCCACCGACCTGGCCCCGGCTGACACCGCGCTGCTGGACCCCGAGAAGGTCATCGCCTTCATCACCTCCGAGGGCG
>ERZ772955.1889-NODE-1889-length-12171-cov-3.089716_pt1 | contig 12171 bp, 11 predicted proteins | sample MGYA00511133_ERZ772955 | MGnify/ENA primary metagenome ERZ772955 (study PRJEB29015, sample SAMEA2737914) | human oral metagenome | biome: human oral; feature: human-associated habitat; material: dental | place: China | collected 2149 ... | reverse complement strand
AAACACCATAAGCGGAACCCTCAGCAATACTTTGAATTGATTGACGATTTACTTTCTAAGGAAGATAGCGATGTAAGCTTGTTGACACTGCAAGCGCCATTGATGAAAGCGATTGTTGCGAGCGGAGCATACGGCATGAAAATGTATTATAAAATGTTCCCCGATGAACTTACAAAAGCCGATAAATTGGCAATCGAGGAAGAGGCCGAACAACTAAAAAACTAGACGGGGGCCAACGCGCCCCCTCTTTTTCTTTATGGCTGAGAAATGCCGAAGAAATTGCGTATAGCGTACTCGAGTTAAAACCTTGGGAATTAATGCGATTACAGCCTATTGAGTATAGGAAACTCGTACAGGGCTATGAACGACGTTGCAAAATCCAAGACCAGAATAGAGCGTTCTGGGTAACAAACATCATGAACACGCAATTATCAAAAGCAATTGAGCCGAAAAAATTTATAGATATTTTATATCCGCCTACAGACGCACAAAAGCGCCAAGATGAGGCGGATTTTATTCGTGAATTTAGAGAGGCAGGGGGTGAAATATAGATAATGGCAGATAGCAATATCAATGTACGAATTAGTGCCGACAGTACAGAAGCACAGGCGGCCATAAATAAAGTTGCCAATAAGCTTAGTACCGACCTACCGAAAGGCGTATCAGAGGCGGGTAGCAAAGTAGCCAAAGAGGCGGCTGGCATTCGTGATGAAATTAAATCCATAATGGGCCAAGTAAACAAGGGCTTGCAATTCGCTGGCGCTGTTACTGGCATTAGTTTGGCAGCGACAGCAGTCAAAGATGTGGCAACTGCAGCGGCACAGACCGCCGACCAATTAACCAGCGTACGCTCGCGGATTAACCTTATTAATGACGGCACACAGACCACGGCCGAAATCATGGATAAGGTATTCGATGCGGCGCAGCGGTCCCGTGGTAGCTATGTAGATATGGCTGATAGTGTAGCCAAGCTTAATATGCTAGCAAAAGACGCATTCAGCTCGAATGATGAAGCGATTATGTTCGTCGAGCAGTTAAATAAGCAATTTAAAATATCTGGTGCTAGTATCGAAGAATCGAGCGCAGCTATGTACCAATTAACGCAAGCTATGGCGGCTGGTAAATTACAAGGCGATGAATTCCATTCCATTATGGAGAACGCACCAATGCTCGCCCAATCTATTGCGCAAGAAATGGGCCTTACTGTAGGTCAATTAAAAGATATGTCATCGCAAGGCTTAATAACAGCCGACATCATCAAAGAAGCCCTATTTAATAGTGCTGAGGAAACAAATGCAAAATTTGCAGAAATCCCGATGACGTTCGCCGAAGTAGGGCAATCTATCCAGAATGAAATGTTATTAGCCTTTCAGCCTGTACTTGAGCAGCTTTCGGCAATTCCTCAAGACGGCGACTTTCAAGCGTTCGTTCAAGGCGTTGGCGTTGCGATTCGTTCTATGGCAGTTACGGCCTCGGCCTCGATTAGCATCATAGGCGCTGCATTTAACGGGCTGAAAGCGATTATTACAGTCATAAGCCAAACGATACGCAGCTTTACAAGCTTATTTATCACTACCATGCCAAGGGTTAGCGCAGCCGTATTGGCCGTTGTTGTAGCGTTTACTACATATAGGGCGGCTATGGCATTATGCAGTACTCAAACGGCGGCCCTCACAGTTAAAACAGTAGCATTGAAAACGGCACAATTAGCCTCGGCAGTAGCGACTAGGGCATACGGCGTGGCGATAACAGCGGTTAAGATTGCAATTCAAGGCACTATATTGACAGTTGGGGCGCTAACAATGGGGACTACTGTATTAAAATCCTTATTCTTGGCATTGCGTGGCAGTACACTAGCGGCAGCTACGGCGCAGCGGGTGCTTAATTTGGTAATGAGAGCCAACCCAATCGGAATATTAATATCCGTAATTATGACGCTCGTAACTGTATTTATAACAGCATCGGCGGCCTCTAATGGGTTCGGCAATACGTTAAGCTCGGTATTCTCTACAATCGTACATACGGCGGTTTGGGGCGTGAATAAGATTATAGAGGCCCTTAACTGGTTAATTAACAAACTCAATAGCGTAGGCGAGAAAGTAGCTAAATTCTTTGGCGGTACATTCACAGCTATCCAACAGGTTGACACTATTAGCGCTGACACGGCGCAAGATATTGTAAATACTGGTGTTAGTATGGCCTCGCAAATCACTGAGGGCTTATCTGGCGGCGGAGCCGCTGATATTGGCGCTGGCGGTGGTGGTGCTGATTATGACACTGGCGGCGGTAGCGGTGGCGGTAGTGGCGGCGCTGGCGGTGGTGGTTCGAGCAAACAAGACGAACTCGTCAAAGAGGCTAAACAAACGCATGAAAAAATACTGCAATCTTATCTTGAAATGTTGGGAGACAAGCAAGGCCTTGTACAACTTGAATACAAGCAAGAACTTGAGGAACTCGACAAATCGAAAGCCGCAAATGTCAATTATAATGAGGATTTAGCCAACTTAGAGGCTATCTATTCAGATAAACGCGCTAAAGCCAAGCAGGAAGAGGCTCAAAAGCTACTAGAAATTGAGCAATCTGTACGAGATTATGTAAAAGATTTCAATTTCAACATAGCTCCTAAGGATTCCACTGGTAGCGTATCCCCTATGACGCAGTTGAAACATGATTATATGGATGCTATTGATGAAATCACAGATAAGTATGCAGAAATGCAAGATAAATTTGTGAAGTTAGACCCTAAAGGACAGCAAGCATACATAGCCGAATTAAAAGCTCGTGGCGTTGCGTTTGAACAAACAACAGACGGTATGATTTCTTTTGAAACAATGAAGAATGAGGAGATTCTTGCTAAACAACAAGAATTTAATGCTAAATCTGCACAGTTACAACGAGAGCTACAAGAGGAAAAATGGAACATTGACGAGGCTATGCGTACGCAGAACTTCGAGGCATTACAGCAAGCGCTTAGTGATGAATATGTAGCTACTCAACAAAGCTATGATTTAAAGAAAGAATTGCTTACAGAATATCAGCAGGCTGTAATGGATAGCCATTTCAACGGTCAACAGCTAATATGGGATGCTGCAAGCGCTGGTATTGATAAGTTACAAGAGGGTATTTCTGGGCTATTGCAAGGCACTATGACGATTACACAAGCATTTCAAAACATGGGTAAAGCCATATTGAAAACAATCGCCGATAGTTTGGCTCAATGGGTAGCGGCACAAGTTAAGCAGGCCGTTCTTGGCAAAATGCTACAGTCGCAACAAACAGCGGCCAGCATTGCAGCGGCACAAGCTCAACTTCCTGCATGGTCCCAATTAGCCCAACAGGTTAGTATGGCAACGTTTGGTGCTAGTGCAGCGGCTGGGTTCGCTGCTTGGAGTAGTAGCACGGCGGCAGGCATAGCACAGGCAACGGCATTGAGTAGCGTCGGCAATTTAGGCGGCTCACTCAAAGGCGGCAACTTTGGCGCTATGTTCAGCAATAAGAGCATGCCAAAATTGGCCGAGGGTGGTCTTACCTATGGCGCTACCCTTGCGCAAATTGGCGAGGGCAAATATGAAGAGGCTGTTCTTCCTTTATCTGACACAGTATTCGATAGATTAGGCGACGGAATCAACCGCGCCAATGGTGGTGCAGGTACTGGCGGCACTACTATCAACATCAATGCGATTGACGCCGAAAGCTTTGGCGGGTTCCTTGAAAGTCGAGGCGGTAGAGTTTTACGTCAATTCTTTGTAAATCAAGATAGGGAATTCGTAACAACAGCGGGGACGTGGTAACATGGCAAAATTATTGAAATTCCCTAAGATTATTTCGTTGGGGTGGAAGTCTCAGAAAATTCAAAAATGGGACACAAAAACTAAAACAGCTGGCTCGGGCAAGGTGCGGACCATGACAACATGGAAATATCCGCAATATACGATTTCGACAGATTTCGAGGTACTTAAACCAGCGGAATATAAGGAACTCATGGGGTTTTATTCTAAGACAAAGGGCGGTACAATTCCTTTCTTATGGCTAGACCCTGAGGATAATCAAGAAAAAGGCATACAACTCGGCACAGGCTCAGAGGGTTCATGGCAAGCCGTGAGAAAATTCGGCGACTTCCTCGAGCCTGTTTATCATGTTGAGGATTTGAAACTATACGCCAATGGCACGCCAATTCGTGCGGTTAGCGATAAAGGCGTTATCAAGTTAGCACAAGGCGAGACAGTAGCACCGAATGCAGTTATAACCGCAGATTATACCTACTATTGGTTAGTGCGGTTTAGCGGAGATATGACGGCCGAGTATATCTTTACCGACGTTTATAAATCGAAAACATTCAAGTTAGTTACAACTCGATAGGGGGGCAATCATGAAAGCAGTAAATGAGGCATTACGGCAGCACCTAAACAATGATAAATATTTCGTAAGTTGCGACCTCTATGAGTTGCGACTACGCAGCGGCGTTTCTTACTATTGGGCCGATTCAGACGCGGACGTTTCCTATAATGGACAAATCTATAAGAGTAACGGCCCTATTATCGTAAGGGATAAGATAACAACTAATAGTACTGTAAGCGTTGACAAGATGACTGTTAGTATTTCGACAAATGAGCAGGATACAATAGGCGGCGTCCCTATTATGGCGGTTGCTCATAATGGTGGATTTGATGGCGCCGAGATGACGCTACGCCGAGCATTCTTTGACGATAGCTATAAAATCATCGGTGTAGTTGGTTTATTTACTGGCTTATGTGAGGTTACGCAAGGCGGCGGCCTCACATTAAAGCTAAATGTAAAATCAATCGTGCAAAAGCTCAATATTGAATATCCTAACCGCCGATATTATCCTCAATGCCCTTTCAGCGTGTACTCTAAGGAGTGCGGTGTTGATATTAAGCGGTTCCGCAAAAGCGGCAAGGTTACAGGCCTCGGCAGCGGTGCCAATTCTATAAGAATAGATATTCCATTTGAGAATGGCTATTACACGGCTGGCGGTATAGATTGGCTCACTGGCCCAATGGCAGGGCAATCAACACAGATATTACAAAGCAATGACGGCGTAATTCTGTATATGAGCGCCCTCGAAGTAAGCCCAAGAGTTGGCGACCAATTCTATATATATGCGGGTTGCAATAAGACCCCTACAGAGTGCAAGAATAAATTCAATAATTGGGATAGAAACAGGGCGACGCCTTACGTTCCGTTAAAGGAGAGCATACGATGACAGATATTAATGAATTAACAACAGGCGAGAAAATTGCCAATGCGGCCGTTAAATGGTTAGGTACGCCGTATGTCAATAATTCAATGGTTAAAGGTGTAGGCGTTGACTGTTCTTATTTGCTCGTTGCGGCAGTTGTTGATAGCGGAGTAATGAAACGCGACAGAATTGACATAGAGGACTATTCAAACGAGTGGCACCTGCACCATTCCGAGGAGAAATATCTCAAGTATGTGCAACAAGTAGCCGATGAGGTGAAAGAGGGCGCACCGCTTGAAATAGGCGACTTCCTACTATATCAATATGGACGTTGTATTTCTCACGGCGCTATCTATATAGGGAAAGGCCTTGTAATTCATTCCTTTGTTGACTATGGCGTAATTATATCGAAACTTGATGATGTATTATTTTTCGATAAAAAAGGCCGCTCACGGTTGAGAGCGGTGTACCGATACAGAGAGGAGCGTAAATAATGGGCTTTCTATTTCATAGAGGGAAAAATACTACAACCCGCGCCGACATGATAGCCGATTTCCAAATCAATACGGCCTCTTATGGTGAGGTGGTTCCCGAAATATTGGGGACTACTCGGGTTAGTGGTAACATCATCGACTATGAGGATTTCACAGCGCACGAACACAGCAGCACCACCCGAACAGGTAAGGGCGGCGGTGGTTCGTCGCATACTGAAATTACTTACACGTATACAGTGGCGGCAGCCATTGCATTATGTGAGGGGCCTATCGTTGGCGTTGGCAAGGTGTGGCGGGATAAGGAGATATATACTTATCCTAGTGAAAAAATCGAACTTACCTTATTCAATGGTGAGCAAGGTCAAGCGCCTTGGCCTTACATGGTATCTAAGCACCCAGACAAAGCACTACCGTATAGCGGATTGGCTTACATGGCTGGCGTGGTTGATTTGGGCGAGCGTGGCAGCTTGCCACAATACAACTTTGAAATTATGGGTAAACTCAGAAATACAGGCGACGGCGTAGACGTCAATCCAGCCGACTATATCGAGCATGTACTACAATCAGTTGGGGCCGATGTGCAAATCGAGGGCATTGAGAACTATCGGGCCTATTGTAGAGCGGCCGATATATTAATCAGCACACCGCCCGAGCAAAAGAGCGCCAAGGCTCAAAGTATTATCAACGATATAGCCGAGATTACTAACAGCCTTGTATTTTGGAGTACCGACCGCCTAAAAATCGTACCTTTGGCCGATAAGCCTGTAGGCGATTGGACGCCAGAAAATCAAATTCAATATGACCTCACGGCCGATGATTTTATCGCAGGCACAGACGGCCAACTTATTCTATACAAGCGCAAGGATACGAGCGAAGCATACAATGAGGCAACAGTCGAATTCATTAACCGCGCCAATAGCTACGAGAAAGAAACAGTATCTTTTGAAGTAGTGGCGGACGTGCAAAAGAACGGCCTCAAGCCAGCCTCAAAGAAAACGGCTCACTACCTTTATACAAAGGCTAGAGCGCAGTACTATGCGGAGCAATTAGCCATGAAACGGCTGTATTCAAAAACACAGTATACTTTTAGGCTAGATTGGGCCTTTTGTACGCTCGAAGTTGGCGACCTTGTAACGCTCACAGATGAGGCTTGTCAACTCAACAAGCAAATTGTAGTTATAACCGCAGTGAATGAGGCAGCCGACGGGCAACTTGAATTCACGGCTGAGGGCAAGCCAGCAGGGACATACGCGCCAGCACGTTATGACGTGCATGAAAACGAGCGGCCTTTTGTGGATTACAATCAAGAGGCGCCTAGCGTCAATGATGTGGCAATATTCCAAACAGTCGGCGACGTTGGCGGTAATCAAGTATTTATCGGCGTAAATGCGCCAAGCGGCTGGGGCGGCTGTTCCGTGTGGTTATCAGACAACGATGAGAACTATGCAAGAGTAGGTTCTATCACGCAACAGGCTCGCATGGGGCGAACTCTTACCGCATTGTCTAATACAGGCGACGGCGTAAGTGTAAAACTTAATCAAGGCAGCATAAAAGGTGGCACACACATCGACGCCGAACGTGCGAATACCCTATCATGGATTGACGGCGAGGCTTTAAGCTATGAGGGCGCACAGCTACAAACCGACGGCAGCTATAAACTGACTGGATTAGTACGCGGACAATATGCAACCATACCAACAGACCACGCAAGCGGTACGCGGTTCATTCGTATTGATGAGGCGCTATATAGGCATACTTACCGAAAGGAAGATATAGGGAAAACAGTATATTTGAAGTTTACATCAATGAACCTGTTCGGCACGAATGAGCAAGGTCTTGATGAAGTGCAAGCTTACCCGTATAAGATAGTACCTTACTATATCCCAGAGGTTAGCAATTTAGCGCTATATACCAAATATTACGAAATTGGTAACGGCGTATTATCTTTTGATGTAGTGGCTCAATTCGATGTACCTCGTATCAATAGCCTTAATACAGTTGAATTGTGGTATAGAGAGCAAGGTGGCGCATGGAAATATGGCGGTGCTGGCGAGGGCCTTATCACAGTTAGCGGGTGCGAATTAGGGCATACATATGATGTGAAATTGCAAGTAAAGGATACACACGGCAACGCATCGCAGGGCTTAATTAAAAGCATTACAGTTGAGATGAAAAGCGAAATACCGAACGCCCCTCAAGGTTTTTCTGTTTCGTTCAGCGATATGGCACATTTCAATTGGCTTGAAGTTAGAAATGCCGATGTAGATTATTATGAAATCAGATTAGACCTCAACGCAGGGCAAAATGACGGACTAATTGGCCGAAGTAATAACATCACATTCAGCACCCTATTAACGGAACGTACCGCTAAAGTGTATTGTATCGCTCATAATCCTGCTAAAGGATACGGAGCACCAGCCGAATTGACTTATAACATACCTATACCAAAGCAACCGACCAAAGTCAAAGCAACAGCCAATATCAGCGGTATAGGTGTTACATTTGAGCCTATTCCAGTGATTTGCAAGGGTGCGAACGTATATATTGATGACAATGTGTATTACATCACTACGAACATTATCAATGTACCGATCGAGGCTGGCGTATACAATATTAAAGTTGCATTCGTTGATTTATTTGGCGAGGGGCCTAAAAGTAATGAGCAACTTATCACTATTAAAGCTAAAATTGATAAGTCCCTACTAGACATGGAAAGCCTAGGCATAGAGGGCATAGACAAAGCGGTAAATGACTTAAAAGGCGAAGTCGGCACAGTCAAGACCGCCGTCAATGGTATGAATAACAAAATCATCGACCTTGGCAATGCGTACCAGCGCACTTTGATAGACTATCAAAATAACGTAAATTCACAAATCACGCAGATTTCGAGCGGTATTGATTTGAAGGTAACGCAAGCTATCAATAATATAGACGGCGCTGAACTGGTGAGCCGTATTAATTTGAGCCCAGCAGGTACACGCATTGACGGCAAATTATTGCATGTTACTGGCGACGCATTATTTGATAATGATGTCATTACAAAAGGCATGATACAGGCTGGAGCTGTTACTGCTGATAAAATGCAAGTTGATAGTCTATCAACTATCACGGGTACAATCGGCACATTGCGAACTAAAACGAGTGGTGCAAGGGTTGAAATTAGTGACGACTTAATTACCTGCTTTGATGAAAATAATAATGTCAGAATTAAATTAGGGTGTTGGTAGGAGATTATTAATGGAATCACATTTAATTATTTACGACGCGAAAGGTAACGTGGCATTAAATTTACAAGAACGCTTAACTCGTCTTGTAGGAAAAGTACGAGCTAGAGATATCCCAAATCGAGTTCATACAATTAAGGTATCTGGCCTTGGGCCTGGTCAAAAGGTTTGGGTGGCGCCTATGGGGCCATATTTATTTGCGAACGTAAATGGCGATACTATTAACTGGTCATTTTCTATGACAAAAGAACAGCGATTGTTAGCTACTTCAATACGAGAGTTTAAGTTGGATGGGTGGATATTGTATGGAATTTATTGAAATAAAAAATAAGGATAATGTCGTTATTATTAACGATACATATGACAATTTAGTTTATTTTAGAATGCCGCCACAACGACCCGCACAACTATATACTGGTGCATTAAAAAGTGTATCTCCCATGTTAGCAATTCCAACTGGACAAGGCGGTAATCTTAGACCGTGGACGCCATATTTAGTACCTATGAATTTATTTAGATATGGTAGAACTAAAGCAAATGTAATTCGTGTATTTTATTTCGTACCTGACAACTATACAACTGGAGCTCCTTTAATCGCCGTAAGCGTCCCTAGGAATTATGAATTTACGGCACAATGGCACTACGACGGTCGGTCTCAGTATATGGTAATGGCAGTTGATGTTACTAAACATGGTGAAGTTGTCACGCAATCTATGATTGACGAGTTATCTAGTACTATTCGATTTTACCGATTTGGTGAATTAGCAGGCCCGGAAGGCGCCCTTCAAGACGTACCAAGAATTGCATACATTCATACTGAGAAAGGGAAAAATCCTGCATTACAAGTATTAGGTAGACATAAATACTTTAACCCTAAATGGGGTATACCAAATGACATAATATATGATAGTCGATTACCATATTTAAGAATTTTAGACAGCTACACTAAAGACTGGGCAGTTGCATTATCGAACTATAAACCAGGTACTTATGCGGATATGACAAGGTCAGCTAAGCTGTATGATTGCAAGAAAGTTGCGGTTATACCCTTAGCCACTGTTGATGTGGCGGTATGGGGCCCCTATATAGTGCGTGGGAATAATCAAATACATACTGGGGAAGTTTGGCAAACTATTAAATGTATTAATGATAACTCCGTGGAGTTGAAAGCGTATGAACAGATTAATTGGAATGTGAATGCTCCAAATTCTGCAGGTAGTTCAGGAAATACTTTTGCTCAGTATTTAGTTGTTGATGTATCAGGATATGACAAATAGATTTACTTTATATCCTTTGTATTACGGTTAGAAAATAATGGGATGGCTTTTAATAATTAATCAAACCACAGGAATACTAAAGGGAGAACGTATGCAAGAATTAACTAATTTCATGAGCGAGGCTTGGCGGACGTTGACGGATTCGTTTGTGCTTAAAGCCTTGCTTGCTATCATCGCCGATGTGGCGATATATATGATTGGCTTAAAACATGTGCAGGTGCTAGGAATATTTATATTATTAGTGTTTTTGGACCTCATCACAAAATGGGCGGCTATATCTTATCAAATGCTCGTTGATATGGGAGCAAATGCTGACAATTTAACTGCATTAGACAAATATATATCTATTCCAGCTGCATGGGGTAAAGGGCTTATATCCTCAAAGCATATGAGAAAGCCTTTCGTTACAAAAGTTCTAACGTATTGCCTTGCTACTGGCGCCGCATGGTGCTTTGATTACATGGCAGGTCAATATGCTTTTGCCGTCAATATCGTATGGCTATATCTCGGCTCAGTGGAACTATTGAGCATTCTCGAGAATATGAGAGACGGCGGAAATTCTACCATATCAGGATTGCTTGACGTGGTTCATGCACGAGTAGATATGATTTTGAAAAAATAATATAGTGTTGTTTGTGCCACGCTCAGACTATATGGGCGTGGCTTTTATATTGCAGAAACAGAGGTGCATATAATGAAAATTGGTACATATTTTGATGATTACGAATTTGCTTGTAAGTGTGGCCGTCATGGATACGATAGCGACGGACACCCTATTTTAGACCACATCATTGATAAAAGGCTCGTTAATGTATTGGACGCTATCCGTGAGCGTATCGGCCAACCTATCGAAGTGTTAAGCGGCTATCGTTGCCCAGAACATAATGCGGAAGTCGGTGGCGTTCCTAACTCTCAACACGTTGAGGGTACAGCAGCCGATATTACTTATGACGGCATTAACGTTGATTATCTTGCAGAAGTGGCCGAGGAATGTGGCGCCGACGGCATTGGGCGATATTATAATCAAGATTTCGTTCATGTTGATGTGCGAGGCTGGGCCGCTCGTTGGACAGACCAAGATTAATATAGGGGGCGTGTGATGTATGAAATTATCAAGAACAAAATTGTACATGCGGTTACTATTCGGCGCGTTGTTTATGGTATTCTTGGCATTTTGCTCATCTATCTCATTGGCAGCCTCGCCAGCGGATACTTTGAAACCAGAGCCAACTATAACCGTACCTTTGAGCAGTTGGAACGAACTCAAAGGGCGCTTGATGCAAGCAGAAAACTCAATCAACAACTCAAAGCAAGCATTGCAGCAAGCCAACAACTTAACAGCGACGCAGGGCGACGAATTGAGCAGGCTCAAGACTATCAACAACAAACAGGGGCAGGAATTGAACGCCTTGAAACAAATCAACGAGAAACAGGCGCAAGAATTGGAGAAAGCCTCGAACATCTCGACGCAGCAAGAGGAGAAATTGAACGAGGCCTCGAACTCATTGGACGAATTGAGAGAGCAAATCAAACGCAACAAGAAAACAGAACAACGCCTTAAACGGCAACGCACAATATGGGGCGTAGTGACTGGCGTGGTTACAGTTGCGGCGGCTGTTAAATAATATGGGGGTGGTCCTATTATCTCCCTACCATACGAGGGCGGACGTATGGAAACCTGTTCCAAAACGGAACGAGTTATAAAGTATTAGTTTGTAACTGAAACGCATAAAAGGCTTATCGTGGTTAGTGATGTACTAGCACGATAAGCCTTTATTTTTTTGACTATTTAAAGCCTTTTGTTTATAGTATAGTAGTGTAATATATTTAATATCTTATATAATATATTATATAAACTTTAAACACCGAGAGGCACTATTAAAGTGATAGGGTAGGCGGTAGAATTTATATAAAAGTGGTTCGTTTTATTACATACATTGCCCACCAAACTTGTATAAATTGAATCAATGAAACCT
>ERZ772955.1887-NODE-1887-length-12181-cov-24.439881_pt1 | contig 12181 bp, 10 predicted proteins | sample MGYA00511133_ERZ772955 | MGnify/ENA primary metagenome ERZ772955 (study PRJEB29015, sample SAMEA2737914) | human oral metagenome | biome: human oral; feature: human-associated habitat; material: dental | place: China | collected 2149 ... | reverse complement strand
AGGGACGAGGACCGGCGTCGCCGGCACCCGCGGTACCACCCCGCTTGCCGCTCCCACACTGGGCACGGCCGCTTCGTTGGGGCTGTGTCGGGCCCTCCCGTCCGGTTCTACTTGAGGGGACGAGGCCGTGGTCGGCTGTCGCGCCCCTCTTTCTTCCGGATGCTCCCCGGTGATACCCCGCTGAGGCGGGCCGGATCATAGCGAAAAACAAGTGTAGCGAAGAAAATGTCCGGCGCCCACCGGGCGGAACGTCTGCCTGCCCACAGCGCACCCGCGAGCGCTCGGCGTCGTATGCGCAGACGATGGTCTGGTGGGCCGTGGTCGGCGCGTGACTGTGGAGACTTGGGCCTCCTGTCCTAGAGTTGTGGGGTGAGTTCGACGGATACGAGAGGCCCGGCGCGCCCCTGGGGTGCGCTGATCGGCGTACTAGTCCTGGCCGCACTGGTTGTTGTGTGGGCGGCGCAGGGTGTTCTCGCTGGATCGGGGCTGCCTGTTGGTCGCGCGGCAACGATCGCCGTCGGCATGACGCTGCAGGCGATTCCTTTCTTACTCCTGGGCGTGTTCGTTGCTGAGCTCATCGAGGCTTTCGTCTCCCCCGCTCTGATCGCTCGCGTCTTTCCGACGAACCCGCTCGCTTCCGTAGTGACAGCACTCATCGTCGCTTTTTTGCTTCCGGTGTGCGATTGCTCGGCGGTTCCGATCTTCCGCTCCCTGTTGCGCAAGGGTGTTCCACTCTCGGCAGCCACGACCCTCATGCTGGCTTCTCCCGCTATCAACCCGCTGGTGATTGCGTCGACCTACTACGCATTTGGCTCATGGTCGTTAGTCGCCACGCGTATCGGACTGAGCGTTATTGTTGCCCTCTCGGTTGGCCTATCGATGCTGGCTGCATCTGCGCGAGCGCTGCGGGTGGATCGCGCCTTCCATGACGGCGACGCGTGCGGCTGCGAGGGTGGCTGCGCGGTGCCGGATCGATCATTCTCGGGCGTGCTGGGGGCGACGGGGCAGTCTTTTGGCCGGATTCTGCCGTATCTGCTGGGTGGCGTTGCGGCGTCGACGCTGGCTCAAGTGCTGTGGCCCATGTCTTCTCTGCTCGCGGGGCTTCCCGCACCCGCAGCACTGGTCCTGATGATGGGTGCCGGTTTTGCGTTATCTCTGTGTTCATCCTCTGACGCAGTGATTGCCCGTTCTCTCGCTTCATTGGCGCCCACTGGCGCGCTGATGGGTTTCATGGTGTACGGGCCGATGATGGATGTGAAGAACGTGGCGCTCCTGGCCTCCCAGTTCCGGGGTGCGTTTGTGGTCCGTTTGTTCGTGACGGTGAGCGTGGCTGCTGCCACCGTGATTGGCTGCGCCTGGTGGGCGGGGGTACTGTCGTGAAGGTTATGGATCGCCTGGCCCCGGTCGCCGAGTCCTTGTCGTTGGCTTGCCTCGGCGCTGGCTTGCTGTGGCTGTCGCTGTCGGGTCGTTATGCGTCGTTCGTCCCGTCTTCCGCGCGTCTCGGGATTATCGCCTCGGGAGTGTGTCTGCTCGCGTGCTCGCTCGCTTTGTCCGCTCGGCTTGGGGCGGGCAACCACGAGCACACCGACAGTGCTCCCACTCGTCGCGCCCTCTCGCGTGCCCTTGTGGCGCTTCTTGCGAGTGCTCTGATCGTTCTTCCTTTCCGAGTCTCTCCCTCGGAGTTGGCATCGACCGCGTGGAACGCTCGCGCGGCCGACGCAGGCGCGAGCCCCGGCCTCGACGCTGGAGACGATGGGGAGGACTCTGCGTCGACTACCGCCCCCCAGGGGGAGGCCTCCCCCACCGCTACTCCACAGAGTGGGGACGGCGCATCGGCCTCGTCGTCGGGGAAGCTGGAGCTGACGACAGATAACTTCTACGATCAGGTTGAGGAGTTGATCGCTCACGGGCGCGCGCACGACGGCGATCACATTGATCTCGTCGGTTTTGTGATGAGCCCTGAGGCGGCTCGCGCACAGGCGTCGATTCCTCGTGTGACGGAGGATGACAGTTTCGCGGTGGCCCGCATGGCCATCTGGTGCTGTGCTGCTGACGCATACCCGATTGGTTTCGCTGTTCGGTGGTCCGGCCCCGCGCCCGAGGCGGATAGCTGGGTGCGTGTGAGTGGCACACTGCGCCTACGCGGCACGAAGGCTCTCGTCATCGATGCTGATTCGGTTGAGGTGACCGATGCGCCGAATCCGGAGTTCGTGATTCAGTCGCGCTAAATACACAATTAATAGTGCTCTAGATCACTTTGGTTGTTTATGTCCGTTACCTCGGACACAAAATAGCGCGCGTACGGTGAATGAAGCGCACACGGCAGGCGCGGGCGCACCACCTTACCTTCAAGGATGAAGACATGTCATCGACAACAACACTTACTCCCCTCGACAAGCAAGCGAGGCGCTACGCGACGTCCCTCGCTCTGATCGCCACCCTCGGTCCCTTCTTCTACGGATTCGAGGGCATGGTCCTCAACGCCGCTATCAAGGCAGTGGGATCCACCTTCGAGCTCGGACCGATCCTGCAGGGTGTCGCCGGTGCCGCCGGCGTCATCGGCGGCCTGATTGGCGCCCTGGCCGCAGGACGCATCTCCGACAAGATCGGCCGCAAGACCACGCTCATGTGGGTCGGCCCCTTCCTGCTTGTCGAGGCCCTCCTCGGTCCCATCTCTCCCCTCCTGGGCAGCTTCGGCTACCCCTTCCTGCTCCTGACCCGCATCGTCGGCGGCATCGGCTTCGGTGCGGCGACCACGGTCGCCCCCGGCTACGTCGCTGAGATCGCTCCCGCTGAGATCCGCGGACGTCTCATCGGCTTCCGTCAGCTCGCGATCATCCTCGGCCTATTCTTCGCCGGCCTCATCAACACGGCGGTCGTCGCACTCACGGGCGGCGCAGCCAAGCCCGCGTTCGGCGGGCTCATGACCTGGCAGGTCCTCTTCGCGTGCCTGATCATCCCGGCTCTGCTCTTCGTCATCTTTACGGCGAAGATCCCTGAATCTCCCCGTTTCCTCGTCTCCGTGGGTCGCACCAAGGAGGCCGAGCAGATCCTGGCCAAGCTGTGCGGCGAGGAAGATCCCGCGGACCGCGTCACCGCCATCACCCAGTCCCTGACGGTCACGGGTGGCGCGAAGCTATCGATCGGACAGATCCTGTCCTCCCAGTGGCGCGGCCTCGTGTTCGTCGGCATGGCGATCGCTGCGTTCCAGCAACTCACCGGCATCAACGGCGTCTTCTTCTATTCGAACTCCCTGTTCGCCGCCGTCGGCTTCACCGAGTCGATGGCCCTGGCCCAGACGCTGCTCATCACCGCTTTCAAGATCGTCGGCGTCCTGTCGGGCATCATGCTGGTGGACCGCGTGGGCCGTAAGCGCATGCTGATCTACGGCGGCACGCTCATCTTCGTCTCCCTCGGTATCGTGGCCATGGTCTTCACGGTCGCCCCCACCGTCGACGGCAAGCCGGACGTCGCAGACTCCCCCGTCCTGGCGTTCCTGGCGGTCGCAGCCCTGTGCACCTTCCTGCTCGGCTTCACCTCCTCGTGGGGTCCCATCTTCTCCATCGTCATGGGAGAAATGTTCCCCAACTCGATCCGCGGCGGCGCCATGTCGCTCGCATCGGGCGCCGACTTCCTCGTCAACTTCCTGGTCGTCCTGCTCTTCCCCTTCCTCATCGGCTGGTCGCCCGCTGGCACCTACTGGATCTACTGCGCCTTCGGCGTCCTCGCGGTCATCTTCACGGCGAAGTTCCTCACCGAAACCAGCGGCGCAGAGCTTGAGGACATGGACAAGGTCGTCACCCAGAAGTGAGCGCTCTCCCCTCCGATTTCAACGACGAAAAGGCATTGCAATGACTGATACGACCCGGGATATTCCCGATAATGTGCGCAACGTTTTGGTCATCATGACCGACCAGCATCGCACCGACACGATCGGCTGCCTCGGCAACCCACACGCGCGCACCCCCGTCATCGACGCGATGGGCGAATCGGGCTTCGCCTTCACCCACTGCTTCACACCCACCGCGATCTGCACGCCGGCTCGCGCCTCGCTGCTCACCGGCAAGCGCCCGGGCAAGCACCAGGTCCTGGCCAACCCCGAGTGGAACATCGCCTACCAGGTGTCGATCCCCGAGGGCACGTGGACGTACACGCAGGAACTGCGCGACGCCGGCTACAACGTCGGTATCATCGGCAAGTACCACTGCGGCTACAATCTGCCCGACAAGTTCGGTGCGGACGACGACACCTACTGGCGCGCTGAAAACCCGGTGGCCAACGATAAGTACGTCGCCTGGCTCGAGGCCAACAATCTCCCACCCGTGCGTGCCCACGACCTGTGGCGCGGCAAGCTCCCGGGTGGGCGCGACGGGCACATCATCGCCGCGCGCCTCGATCAGCCCGAGGAGGCGACCTTCGAGCGCTTCCTGGCCGACCGTGCGATTGAGAAGTTGCGCGAATACGCGGCCGACTGGAAGGACTCTTCTCAGCCCTTCTGCCTCGACGTGCATTTCTTTGGCCCTCACCTGCCCTACTTCCTGCCCGACGAGTGGTTCGACCTCATTGATCCAGGCGACGTCGAGCTGCCGGAAAACTTCGGCGATTCCCTCATCGGCAAGCCCCCGATCCAGGAGAACTACGCAACCTACTGGTCCACCTCCTCGTTCACGAACGAACAGTGGAAGAAGCTCATCGCGGTCTACTGGGGTTACACGGCCATGATCGACTTCGAGATCGGGCGCATTATGGACGTGGCGCGCGAGCTGGGCATCCTGGACGACACGGCGGTGTTCTTCTGCGCGGACCACGGCGAGTTCACGGGCTCGCATCGTCTCAACGACAAGGGCCCGATGATGTACGACGACATCTACAACGTCCCGTTCATCGCCAACATCCCCGGCGTCTCGACCGTGGGCCGATCCGACGCGTTCGTCTCACTCATCGACCTGCCGGCCACGGTGCTGGACATCGCAGGCTTGGACACCTCGCTCGTGGAGGATGGCCGCTCGATCGTAGACCTGACGCGCGGCGAGGACGTCGAGGGCTGGCGCAAGGACATCGTGTGCGAGTTCCACGGCCATCACTTCCCCCTCCAGCAGCGCATGCTGCGCACGCGGGATTTCAAACTCGTCATCAACCCCGAGTCGATCAATGAGCTCTACGACCTGCGCCTGGATCCGGCCGAGATGAACAACGTGTACACCGTGCCCGTCTACGACGAGATCCGCAGGGAGCTGGCCACGAACCTGTATCTGCAGCTGCGCGAGCGCGGGGACCACTCCTTCGCCAAGTGGATGGCGGCGATGACGGACTTCGACATCCCGCTGGTGAACACGGCTCGCTCCGACCTCGACGAGGTCACGAGCGACTGACGCAACGCCTCGGCGGCCGGAACATGTAACTTTCCGCCGCCGAGGCAACGCGCCCTCTGCACAGCCCAAGCAGTGACGCGTATCATAGAAAGTATTAACGAGGCCAGAACGCACCGACCGGACATCAACGACGAAGCGCCGGGAAGGAGAGACATGCACTACCCCACCCGCAGCCCCCTGCCGACCCTGGAAGACCGCATCGTCGCTCACCTGGCCAAAGCCCCGGCCACACGCTCCCAGCTGTGCGAAGCACTCGACACCTCGCGCACAAACCTGGGGCGCGCGCTCACGACCCTCCTCGATGAGGGATCGGTGACGCCGGTGCGCACGAACGCCCCCGGACGAGGCCGCCCCACCCAGCTTCTCACCCTTAACTCCTCGGCCGCCCACTGCGTCGGCCTCAACGTCACGCGCACGTCGTGTGCGGGCGTCATGCTCTCGCGCAGCGGCACCGTCTTGGCCGCCGTCCATATCGTTTCCCCCGCTTCCCCCTCCCTCCAGCTCTCTCTTGAGCAGACCTGCGAAGCCCTGGCCGCGAGCGCGGCCCGTCAGGGTATTGACACGTCGACCGTGCGCGCGGTGGGTGTGGGCGTTCCTATTCCGATGGGGCGTAACGCGAGGTTGTCCTCGGATGCGTACCCGAGCGTGGAAGAACTCGCAGCACTGACGCGTCGCTGGTGGTCTCCCGCCCCGGTGGTTGACAACACCGTGCGCATGGCTGCGCTCGCGGAGGCCATGTGGGGCGCAGGAGCGGACATGTCCTCGTTCATTTACCTGTGCCTGTCGGGCGGTGTCGGCGGCTGCGTCGTCTCCGATTTCCGCCTGGTTGGCGGAGCGGGCGGCCTGGCCGGAGAACTAGGACACATGACGGTGGGCGCCAATGACTCACCCTGCGCCTGCGGCAAGCGCGGTTGCCTCGAGACGTTGGTCTCCGTTTCGGCGTTGTGTGACAGCGCCGGGGTTCGTGACATTGCGGAGCTACGTGCTGCCGTCCTGTCCGGCAATGTACGTGCGCGCGAGGCATTGGACCGGGCGGCGGAGGCTGTCGGCTACGTCCTCGGCTCGGCCGCGCTCCTCATTAATCCGCGAGCCATTATCGTGGCGGGGGAGGTCGTCGACGCGTTCCCTTCTCTTCGGGCCGATATTACGGCTTCTATGTACAAGGAGCTACTTCCGGTGATGGAGTGGGACATCGATGTCGTGGGTGCTTCCTTGGGGCCCTTGGGCGCCGCTCAAGCCAGCGCATACATCGCTGCTCACCCCTCCGAAGATGAGGTTTCCCTCCCACATGACGCTGAGGATGCTCCGACCCGTGAGGTGGGGTCAGCCTCGTCAATGCAGCCGCGCACCAATCGCGGGGGCAGGCCGTGACCCGCTCGATCCCTTTCTCCGTTGTCACGAAGCCGACAGGTGCCGCCTGCAACCTGGATTGCCAGTACTGCTTCTTCCTATCGAAGGAGCTGCTCTACAACGCGGCCGCGCAGACCATGTCGGAGCAGACCCTGGAGCGCTACGTGGAGGCCTTTCTCGAGTCGAGTCCCGACGGCGAGGTCACGATGCTGTGGCAGGGTGGGGAGCCTACCCTGCGAGGCCTGAGTTTTTTCGAGCGCCTCATTCAGCTGTGTGAGCGCTTCCGTCGCCCCGCCCAGCGCGCGCGTCACGCCCTGCAGACGAACGGCACGCTGATAACCGACGAGTGGGCGCGATTTTTCGCGGACCACAACTTCCTCGTGGGTGTGTCCATCGACGGGCCCGCTCCCCTGCACGACGCCTACCGCCTCAACCGCGGCGGGCGCGGCACACACGCGATGGTTGTGCGCGGCTGGGAGGCCCTCGCGCGCGCGGGCGTGGAGACGAACGTCCTGTGCACGATCAACGCCGCGAACGAGGACCACGGGTCGCAGGTGTACCGCTACTTCCGCGACGAGCTTGGGGCCCGCTACCTGCAGTTCATCCCCATTGTGGAGCGCGTGCGCGCGGCTGACCTGGCCCAGGCCGAGCGCGGATGGAGGTCTGGCACCTCCGCACTCCTGTATCGACAGGACGGGGATTGCGTGACCAGCCGCTCCACGTCCCCCGCCTCCTACGGGCGTTTCCTGTGCGAGGTGTTCGACCAGTGGATCGCATCAGACGTCGGCGAGGTGTTCATCCAGGACGTGGATTCGACGCTCTCAGCTCTCTTTGGATCGGCCACGGTGTGCGTACACGCGCCCCAATGCGGGGCGAACATGGCAATGGAGTTCAACGGTGACGTGTATGCCTGCGATCACTGGGTGGAGCCGGACTGGCTGGTTGGCTCAATTCATTCTTCGTCATTCGCGCAGCTGGCAATATCGGACAAGATGCGCGACTTTGCACGCCTGAAGCCCGACCTCGACGAGGAGTGCCGGTCCTGCCCGCACCTGCGACTGTGCTGGGGCGGATGCCCGAAAGACAGATTCGTCCGCCGAGGCGAAACCGCGCACAACTACCTGTGCGAGGGATACCGGGCGTTTTACGAGCACGCAACTCCCGCCCTACGCGCGATGGGCATGCTGATCGCGGCGGGCAGGCCAGCCTCGGACATCATGGATCCCGCAGTCGCTTCCTCTCTCGGACTATCTCTCACCACATCCATCCGGAATCACCAATGATCATTAAAGCGCTCCTCATCGGCGCATTCGTCGGCATCGTCGTCGGCTCAGTCGGCGCCGGTGGCGGCATCCTGTCGGTGCCGATCCTCGTCTACATCCTCGGCCAAGACCCCCACCAGGCAACTGGCCTGTCCCTCATCATCGTGGGACTGACAGCCGTCGTTTCGCTGGCAACGCGTGCTCGCAGCGGCAACGTCACATGGCGTGAGGGAACGATCTTCGCGCTCGCGGGACTCGTCGGCACATGGGCGGGGTCAACACTCGGTCCGCTTGTCTCGGCACGCACCCTCATGTTGTCGTTTTGCGCTCTCCTGGGAGCGGTCGCAGTGTTCATGGTGCGCTCCCAGCTGCGCACATCCACCCCTTCCTCTTCAGACGAGGCCGGGGCTGCCTGCGACGACAAGGGTTCCTGGACGCTCGCGACCGTGTGCCGCGTCGTCGCCCTGGCGACGCTGACGGGTTTCCTCACGGGATTCTTCGGAGTCGGCGGCGGGTTCGCCATCGTCCCAGCGCTGCACTTGGCGCTGCGCTACCCGATGAAACGCGCATCCGCCACGTCACTGCTGGTCATGGTCATCACAGCAGCCTTCGGCCTGGCCTCGCGCACACTCGCGGGCACTCTAACGATCACCGCCGAGGCCGGGGTTATGGTCGCGCTCTTCGCCGCAGCATCCATGGGAGGCGGCATCGTGGGAGCCACGCTCACCAAGCGAGTGTCGAACCGGGTGCTCGGCCTCGTCTTTGCGGCTCTCCTCGTGGGCGTAGCCACCTCGACCCTCGTAGCCACCCTCGCGTGAAAGGGCGCGCGAGACAGTGATCGTCTCGCGCGCCCTCATCGCGTAGCTGGCGGCCGCATCCTCGTTCTGGGTTGAGGTGTCAGCACTACCCTGGCTTCCAGGCTTGCTGCCGGGGCCTCGGCTGCCCTCCGGGGGAGGTCCCGGGCGAGTGCTGCCGGTATCGCCTTGCTGGGAGCCCGGTCCCTGATGACCGTTGCCCGGCCCCTGCTGCTGTTCACTGCCAGGTCCCTGTTGATCGTTTCCGGGGCCCTGTTCCTGACCGCGCCCCGGACCGAAGTCCTCGCCTTCAGTTCCTCCACCCTGATCATTGGCACCGTCCTCGTATCCCTGCTCGTAGTAGTCCTGTCCATCCCCCATCACGGCGACATGGGTGATGATGCCCGCGCCGAAGCCGACGGAGAGGATGGCAGCTGCCGCTCCGGCGATGGCCGCGCGCTTACCCCACGAGGTTTTCTTCGGTGCAGGCTCGGCGGTCGCGGCGCTAGCTGTCACGGCCTCGTCACCCGCCGGGTCGTCGACAGAAGATTCCGCGACGGACTCCAGGGGCGTGCCAGCAAACGCGTTGACTGTGTCTTCCTGAGTGATGGGAGGCATCTGTGCCGTTTCCGCCTGGGACACGTGAGTGGGCAGGACTTCGGTCTGATCTGCGCTCTGCGCCTCCGACTGGGGCAGGATCGAGGTGCGCTCGGTGTTACCTGCCAGGTTCTTGTTGTCGTCCGCCATGGGGGACGCTCCTTTCTGCTGAAATGTTCATCATTGCTTCGCAGATTAGGAGCAACACATAAGCGGACGTTATGGCGAAACTGTGAAAACGCTATGAAATAACAGGTGTCGCGCATCACCTTTTGAGGCTTGATTTATTTGTCAGCTCACAACTATCCTGCAACGTTCGACACCCGCCGATCACGCTTAAGAGGTGCCACATGTCCATCAAATCCCTCCCCACGATCCTATTTTCCACGGCAACCGCACTCGCACTGAGTGCCTGCGGATCAGCCTCGGCCCCTTCCACTCCCACCGCGAGCGCCGAGGCCTCGTCCGCGGCTGCGACAGACCCGTCGACCTCGCCCATGTCCGGCATTATCTTCACCGCCGCCGACGACGGCATCGACACGACGGTCACCACCGTGCGGGCCATCGACCCGCAATCGGGCACGATCACGGCGACGCGTACCTTCACCTTCCCGAGCGAGTACCTCTCCGCACCGGGCTACATGTCGAGTATATGCAGTGCTACTCCCCCGACTTCTCACGCATGATCGTCGCGAACAACGACGGCGAGAACGAAAAGGTCTCCGTGGTCTCCACGAACGGCACGCAGATGGCACTGTACGCGTCGCCCAAGGACGCCTACTCCGACCTCTCACTGCCCCTCTTCGTCGCCCCGTCACAGGCGGCGACGCAACCCAGGTCACGACGACCACCGAGGACGTCCCGGGCGTCGTGCGCATCCTGGGCTGGACTCAATAGAAGACGCGAGGCCGGGGACGAGCCGCACACCCCATCACGCGAGTGTCCCCGGCCTCGTCCCATGTATGCGGCAGACTCAGCGAACCTATTTTCCGATGGTATTCCTGGCCACGAGGGTGTTCGTCGCCTGAGCCACCGGGCGCACGATCATTGAATCGATGTTGACGTGGGAGGGGCGCTCCAGGGTCCACACGATCGCCTCCGCAATGTCCTCGGCGACGAGCGGGGCGGCAACGCCCTCGTAGACGCGGTCGGCGGCCTCCTGCGAGCCGAGCCGGTTGAGCGAAAACTCCTCGGTGCGCACCATGCCGGGCGCGATCTCGATGATGCGCACGGGCTCGCCCACCAGCTCCTGACGCAGCGTATTGGCGATGATGCGCTCGGCGTGCTTGGCGGCGACATACCCGCCGCCTCCCGGGTAGGTATCGTGGGCGGCGGTCGAGGTAAGGAAAACGAGGTCTCCCCCGCGCTCACGCATTCCCGGCAAGAAGGCGCGCGAACAGTGCAGGGCGGTGAGCACGTTACGCTCGAACATCGCGCTCCACCTGGCAGGATCACTGTCGGCGACCCGGTCCACGCCGATGGCCCCACCGGCATTATTGACCAGCGCGTCCACGGGGCCACCCGCCAGGACGCGTGCGGCCATTTCCGCCACCTGCGCTTCATCGGTCAGGTCGGCCGCCCAGTACTCGCAGCCAATCTGCTCGGCGAGGGCCTCGAGGCGCTCGCGGCGCCTGGCCACGGCGACGACCCTCCACCCCCGCTTCGCCAACAGGCGGGCGGTTGCCTGCCCGATTCCGGTGGAGGCTCCAGTGACGACGACGCGACGAGAATTGCTCATGGCCCAACAGTAATATCCCCGGGAACGCGCCGTCGTGCGCGCCCGGGGATACCCTGCTGATATCTCAGCCGTTGGGCAGACCGTATGCCTTGTGGATCAGCCAGATCGGGTGGACGACATTCGCGCCCGTGGCCGTGCGCAGCTGCCAGCGGCACGTCTCCGTGTCGCAGGCGGCCAGCTCAGCGTTGACCTGCTTGATGAAGTCGAAGACGGGGGCGCCCACGGCCTGGGCGATCGCGTACTTCTCCTTCTTCATGCCGTAGGTGCCCGCGATGCCGCAGCAGGGCTGCTCGGAGTCCTTGACGGTCACGCCGGGGATCAGGCTCATGAGCTCGATTGCAGGCTTGCCCAGTCCCTGGGACTTGACCTGGCAGGGGGCGTGGTACGGGATGGTGACGTCGATGCGCTGGAAGTTCGTGTCCAGTTCGCCTTTGTCGTACAGGTGCAGCAGGAACTCGCTGATGTCCCACGTGCGGGAGCCCACATCTTTCAGCTCCGGGGTGTCCATCTCGAGGATCTCGTGGGCCTCGTGGCGCAGCATGCCACCGCACGAGCCGGACGCGGAGATGATCGGAGCATCGCGGTTGACGCTACGCAGGTCGTTGGTCAGCTTGGAGACGTACTTGCGCGCGTCGTCGTACAAGCCGTTGGACTGCAGGGCCAGGCCGCAGCAGCCGTGCTTGGGGACCAGGACCTCGTATCCCAGGTGCTCAAGCACCATGACCGAGTGAATCGAGGTCTCGACCTCGAAGTACTGACCGGCGCAGCCATGGAAGAAGATCACCTGACCGCGCGTGCCGGAGTTCGGCAACGGCTTGTGTTTCTTGAACCATGACTCGAAGGTGCGTCCGTAGGCGCGCGGCATGGGGGCCGAGCGGTGCACACCGATGACGGCCTCCATCGCCATGCGGATCGGCTTGACGTCGAGTGCCCAGTTCGCGATCGGGGCGACCGGGGTCATCATGGTGCCGATCAGGGAGGTGCGACCAATGAGACGGTCGCGCAGCGGAATACCGTGCGCTTCCTTCATGGCGGTGCGGCGGTGGTGGATGATCTCGGTGACCTTCA
>ERZ772955.1885-NODE-1885-length-12189-cov-5.707022_pt1 | contig 12189 bp, 6 predicted proteins | sample MGYA00511133_ERZ772955 | MGnify/ENA primary metagenome ERZ772955 (study PRJEB29015, sample SAMEA2737914) | human oral metagenome | biome: human oral; feature: human-associated habitat; material: dental | place: China | collected 2149 ... | reverse complement strand
TTAATTGGACTTCAAAAGGGCGTTAGTAAGGGGCTTAAAGGGCACCTTTTGCAAGTCAAAAGGGCGTTAATTCGAAGGGTAAAGAGCATGTATAAAAAACGAGGCGTGACTTTATTCTTACAAAATGGATTGTTAGGACGAAAGAGGAGGCTATGTTTCACCTACCAAGAAATGGGGATTATGCAAATTCACTAAAAGTAAGTATTGTGCGATGTATATATTTTTTCTACTTTTGCAGCCGTAAATCGTAAAAAATGGAAATACAAGGCTGACTTCATTTGCAGACACCTGCGTCTTGGTCTGAAGCCTGAGTAAACCCTTATAGATTCGTTTCCTCCGCTGTGAAGGTAGGGGGAATTGCGTCTGTTTATTAAAAACCATTTGTAATCTGAGTATATATGAACAAATTAAAAATGAACTATGAAAGGCGTGTCAGATACTACCTGTCCGCCACTCTCTTAAGTTCTTTGTTCTTATTCCCACCCACCTACATCCATGCTACGTCTGTACATGGGCAGGAGACAGTGGAGGATGAGGATAAAGATGTCAAAACATCTGTAACCGTTCGGGTCGTTTCCGAACTGTCACAAGAGCCGCTCATCGGTGCTGTCGTACGTTGCGAAGGTGTTTCAAATCCCTCGGTGACAGACATCGACGGTAGGTGTACGATTAAACTCAAGCGTGCTGCCGACCGCATGAAACTAACGGTTACCTACGTAGGTTATAAGACGGTGACACGTGTTGTTAGCGTTCCCGACAGCCACATGATAACCTTACAGTTGAAGGACGATTCCAAGCAATTAGATAATGTCACCGTCACGGCACAGAAACGACACACGACCGTCTTACAGCAGTCGTCAGCTATCAGTCAGGAAGCATTGGAAAAAGGTGGTGCAACATCATTGGCAAAACTCCTTGAAACCATCCCTGGCGTTAGTTCTATCAGTACAGGAAACACGATTGCAAAGCCTGTTATTCAAGGTATGCACAGTAGTCGTATCCTCTTGATGAACAATGGAGTACGATTAGAAAGCCAGAGTTGGGGTGCCGACCACGCACCAGAACTCGACTATACAGGTTCGAGCATGGTAGAAGTGGTGAAGGGTGCTGAGTGTATCCGTTATGGCTTCGGTGCAATGGGCGGTGTGGTACTCTTGAATGATGCGCCCCTACCCTACGAAAACAAAAAGATTAAGGTGAATGGAAACGTCAACATGGGTTACGATACCAATGCGCGAGGTTTCAGTGGGTCGGGTACTATCGAGACGGGTTATAAGCAGTTTGGTCTGCGTCTGCACGGAATGTACACCAAAGGAGGCGACTATCATACAGCCGACTACGTACTGAACAACACGGGATATAACACTATCAGCTTCTCTGCCTTAGCTGGTTGGCAAGGAAAGAAGCTCACGGCAACCCTCTTCTCAAGTATCTACTATCAGCGAAGCGGAATCTATTACGCCAGTAAGATATCCGACCTATCACAGTTGATCAAGCGATTTGAATACGGACGACCTGATCCAGAGACCGTTAAACCCTTCTCATACGAAATCAAACCACCGTTCCAGCAGTCGCAACACGTGACGTTAAAAGGAGAACTGAAATGGGAACTTAATCCTAACCATCACCTCAATTTCACGCTATCCTTCCAAGAGAATCTCCGTCAAGAGTTCGAAAACCGAAAGAAGACACAATGGAGTTGGATTCCAATGCAGGACCTGATGCTGAAAACCTATAAGTTCGACGTACTTTGGCAAGCGAAATGGAAACTATGGAAGATGACAACTGACGCTGGTCTTTCTAATACTTACCAAACGAACTTCAACTATCCTGGTACGAAACAGCCAGCTTTCGTTCCTAACTTTGCAGCCCTCTCGATGGGTGGATATTTCCTTCATAAGGCAGAGTTTGGCAGGTTGCAGTGCGCGCTCGGTATGCGTTACGACTTCCGTGTGCTATCGGTCAATGGCTATAGCAGCCTCAGCAACTACACCTACTACGACGACTTCAAACTCTATAGTAACTTCACCATGAGCCTTGCCACCCACTATCAGTTCAGTGACAAGTGGGATGCACGTGCGAATATCGGTTGGTCATGGCGTCCACCAGATATCAACGAACTCTATGCCATTGGTTTACAAGACGGTTCCTATTGGGTAGTAGGCAACAAGAATCTTGCCAGCGAGCGTGGTTATAAACTCGTGTTAGGTACGAAGTATAGGAACACATGGTTCTCCGTAGAGCCAAGTGTCTTCTTCCAGCGTATCAATAGCTATATCTACGACCACATCGGAGCAGGTAAGGACCGCTTCCATAACCATCCAAGTGGTAAGTATCCAAAGTTTATCTACGACCAAGACGATGTGAAACTCTATGGTGGTGACATCGAAGCAACCGTGAAGCCGCTGCAAGGACTAACCTTTGTCGGCAAGGGAGAATGGATGTTTGCACGCAACTTGACCCATAACGACTGGCTGCCTTTCATGCCGTCAGACCGTTACGGACTATCAGCTACCTACGACCTACCGCTAACAAAGAATCATAAGTATCGTTCGTCGCTGTCGCTCTCAGGTATCTACGTGACCAAGCAGACCCGCTTCGATCCCGATAAAGACCTCGTTCCCGACTCGCCACCAGCCTATTTCCTACTGAATGGTACGGCTGAGTTCCGCATCGGATTACCACAGAATAGAGAGTTGAAGTTTATGATTGTCGGTGATAACATCCTCAACGCACTCTATAAGGAGTATACCGACCGCTTCAGATACTACGCCCATGAGCGCGGATCAAACTTCTCTTTACGCACATTGTTTAAGTTCTAATTAGCTGAAAAAGAATATGAAACTATATAAAGACATACGCCTTATACTTGCCACGGTAGCAGTGGGACTTCTCTTCGGAAGTTGCTCTAACGACCAAGTTGACGATTTCTTCAAGAAGATTATACAAGCCCCTCCTTCCTCTATTGAGCGAGATGTGAAGGGACATGAGCAGATTTATGCGGTTCATGCCATCTTGAGAATGGGCTATAAGGGGGGAATGATTGGTGTTGGACCAGACGGAAATGACTCTATTCGAGCGTATAACACCTATCATCTCGTCAGTGGTGCGACCTCTATCCCAGTCATGCAGGAGATTGATATTGCCAAAGATGACGACGGACAGATGACGATTACGACAGAACGCGACTGCTTTGACGTGATTGCTTCAGACGATATCTACTATGGATTGGAGCTGAAGTACTACGATCAAAACGGTATGCTCATCAATCATCAGTTCTCTGGTTATCCCTTCATGAAGGACAAAGACGGTTATAACGTTCCTGATGAAGACAACGCAACACTCCTTGTTCACCAGCACTTCTTCGGTATTGGTAACGCATCTTTGAACAAAGCAGTGGCAGATAGTAGCTCTGCAGGACACGGACAGGAGGTGCGTGGATTGCAAATGGCATACCCACGTTCGTTGGCTTCACTACCTACTTATTATGACCGATACACCTTTAAAGAGAAAGGTGGAGCAATGGAAGCTGCCACAAAGTTCTCAACTTCTAACATCTATGTGCCTGATGGCTACACATTGGGACAGAATTTAGTGCCGTTCGATAGTGAGTTGGCATGGAAGTCGATTGAGGTATCGGGAAAACCAGAGGCTTTGCAGCCTTATAACTTCGGTGGAAAGACCTATCATCTCTACAAAACTATTGATCCAATGGAGCTAAATAAGATTACGCCAGAGGTCTTTACCTATGAGTATCGTGACACAGATCCAGTGGAAGAAGAACTCGGAAAACTTTTTACAGAAGCTTATAACGATGACTTCACCGACCCAGACACAGAGTCACCACGCCAGCGTTATGGTCATACCGTGGGTTTACTGCATCAGAAACGCAGCTTAGACGTCGGCTCAGACATGGACCGATTGGGCTTTAAGGGCGTCATGCAGTTTCACAAATCAGACATTGCTTTCCAGCTGCAGGTGCGCATCTGTCACATTCTTAACAAAGGACAGCAGCACGTGGGAGAGTCGGAAAAGCCTGCAAAGTATTGCAATACGAACAATAGCGAGCATAGCTTCCTATGGGATTTCAACCAGTTACAACCCGGTTGGGATAGCTTTGATATCGACTATCCGCTGTCTGTTCGTGTGATAGCCAATACCAAGGACGGTGAAGACAAGTGTTTTGAGGATGTTAAGCGATTCTATCCTGCTGCCAACAAGGCACAGCTCTGGCGTATGCTGACACAGCCACAAGACTTCTTCACACAGTACAGACATAACGTAGTATTGATGTAATAACGAATTGGGAAGATGAATAAGATATTCAAGAACATTCTTTTATTATCATGTGTTGCCGCAGTTTTCACTTCATGTGACAACTTTGTGTTTGGCAATGTACATGTTGATTATAACGAAAATCCCTTAGAAAGCAAGGGATTAGCACGTAGTGGTGCAGACCGTTATGTAGATAGTCTGTCGAAGATTAAGGTCTCTGAACAGGTGAATAACCCCGACCCAGACGGAGCCTTCAATGGTTGGGCTACCTGCTTGGCTATGTTTAAGGAGGGACACTCCCATGGTGACGGTATGATGCACGGTAACTTCGTTTATCATAACGCCCCTTGGAAGCAGGAGGAGTTTGTCATTATCCGCAACAATACAGCAAAATGGCCTACGGTTGAGGTGCAACGCCAGAGTACGGTGACGTATCTTGAACAGAGCGATGGTAAGACTGGACCTGATTACATCCGTATCATCGGTGGAAAACTGAAGCGTTGGGGACTCTGTCTCTACTTCTTTAATAAGGAGGGTAAGCTGATGAACGACGATATTCTCGACCACTCTGATGAATATCAGATATTCTTCACGGTGAGTGAGGTCGACGATAAGGGTAATCCTTACGAAGTGATGGACTGCCGTGGTACGTGGAAACCAAACAAGAATAAGTTTGGTGACTGGAAGAAGGGCGGTACAGTCGACACGACACCGGTGCCTTCTCCACTCTTTGCGAATAAGACGACGTGGAAGGAACGTGCCGAACTGACTCCGAAGATATTTGAATATACCTATCGTGATACGTGGATTCATAACGCAATGGCTGACGGAGCGCGTGAGTTATTCAACCAACGTCTGCTCCCTCCGTTGACCCGTGAGGATGCTGACTGGGCTGTTGCACCCTACGACCAAGACCGTGTAGGACTGAAGGGGCACTTCAATTTCGACATTGATGCCGATGAGAACGATGCACTTCATCAAGAGTGGCCATTAGAGATTACACGCCGTACAGACCCTGCAACGGGTGAGGCAGGTCGTTATACACGTCCGTCTTACCTCTTGCCAAAGTTCTATCTGTCTGTAAGAGTGATGAAATGCCCGAAAGGTAAGAAGGCATTGATACCGAAGGACGAGTATCTCAGTCGCCATTCTACCTATGTCTTCCGCAGTCCGTTCATCTGTTCAGAGGCTTACAACCCTGACGAACCAAAGGAGTATGGTGCTGATTCAGAATGGAAGGAGCTTTTCCGCTTTAATATTCCTATCAAGGTGTTCTGCAGTAGCTTTGATACTGACCCAACAACCATCGACCCGAACGACCCACTCTATTTCTACTTAGGTCACGAAATAGGCTTATCTTCATTAGATGCGTTGGAAGCTTCGCAGAATGTACAGACCCATGGCATTGGTGGTGGCTCTGGTTTCGGTAACTGGTTCTTGTAACATGGACAGAGGGAGCGGACAGAGTCGTCGCTAAGGGATCATCTATACGTCTGTAACTCACAATCTATTCCGCTCGTGACAACCGTCCCTCCCACTGCTCACAATGATATAAACATAAATAGAAGAAAACAAATGATGAAAAAGAAGATAACTGCGTACCTGCTTTTTAGCCTTATGCTTTTAGGGCTGAACAGCTGTACGCGTAATGAAATGCCTGTGAAGCAATCCACTTCTAAGACAAAGTTAGACCACTTGATTATCAAGGAGGTGTTCTATGTTGGTCATTATTGGTATCGTGATGTACGTGCTTGGGGTATGAAGAATTTGAACCAGATGTACAATGACGATCAGTATATCACCATCTTTAACCCTACGGACGAGGTGAAATATCTTGACGGATTAGCGTTGTGTGTCAATGCCATTGAACCAAGCAAAGCCATCCAGTTCGCACCGAAGGACGATTTTGTTAATCGTTATTATGGTGCATCGGGTATCTCTTACTTCCCCGGCAAGGGCAATGACTATCCAGTGAAGCCTGGTCAAACCATCATCGTTGCAAAATATGCCATCGACCACAAGGCTAAGTTTGAGGCTGAATTAGAGGGCGAGGATCTGAGTATGTATGGCGGACTGAATGCCTTTTTAGACTTAAGCAAGGCCGATTTCGAATGGACAAACAGCAACTACGACCCCGGACAGAAGAATAATCCGAACGTTCCAGACATGAATGCAATCCTCACATCTACCGATGCCAGTGGCAATATTGGTCCTGCTTACGAATTCTCTCACATCTCTGAGAGCAACGGTATTGCCTTGATAAAACTGCCATGGACACCAGAGGAATTTAAGAAGAACTATGCCGAAACAAAGGATAGCAAGGGTTATCTGCATTATATCACCGTCACCAGTAGTGCCTTCGGTGACTTCTATGCCATCGAAGTACCCTTCGAGTGTGTCATCGACTGCATCACCATCTGTCCTCGTCGTATGTTCCAGATGCGTCCAAGCAAGTTAGACAGAGGCTACAATGCCGTTACCGACGTCTCTTTCTCCAGCCTAAAACAAAGCGATTACCCCATTTCTTCTGGCCTGGCATTAGTAAGAAAGTGGGATGGTAAGAAATACGTGGATGACAACAACACAACCGCAGACTTTGAAGTAAAAGTCGCATCACTATCAAGACGAGATGAGAAGGGCAACGCAATCAAGTAAAGATTAAGATAGCAATTATAAGGTATTAGAAACGACTCAAGGTAAAAAGGTGAAAGGATAATAAGGCTGTGTCAAAGTAAGAGTAATCTATTTTGATGCAGCCTTTTTTAAGCTTTTCCATGTCGCAAGGGGTATCACGGTGTTTACGCCCCTCCCTCTGGGGGAGGGGTAAGGGGGAGGGGCTGGCTTATTACTTACTTCACACCTTCTCTTCCTATTGCTACTTATTGTTCAAAAGTAGCCTACAATCTGCCAACTATCTATCGTTAGCCTATCCTCTCCTACAGGAAATCGTCTCATCTTAATATCACAAAATCGGCAAAGAACGTTTGAAAAAACATTACATTATTTCACATAAAAACACGTATAAAGACACAAGATACGCCCACAAAATCTGCAATTACAACCATCAGTAAATCAAATAGTTATAAAGTCGTGCAAGAAAAGGTGCCTAACAAGACGCTTAAAGGGCGTTAGTAAGCAGCTTAAAGGGCATCTTTTGCAAACCTAAAGGGCGTCTTTAAGAAGCTAAAAGAGCATGAATTGCGTTAGAGTCGTTAGAAAATAATTGACAAAGTTCCTATCACAAGAAAACTATCTGATTGTGTCGAACGATAGAAAACACTGAATAAACATAGTAACAATCTGTTTTATTTATACATTATCTTTGCAATTTTCTTGCCAATTCCAAAAAGATGTTATACCTTTGCAACCATAATGGGATTAGTCGTTAGTAACGATATGTGTATGCTACCTCCCTTTTAGAGGATGAGATACAAGACAAGAAAGTAATTATTTAACGTAAACTAAGAATAAAACAAAAATCACTATTTAAATTTATAAATTAAAAGAGTTTTAAAACTTATGAGAAAAATTAGATTCTTGTTGTTTGCATTGCTCGCATTGCTATATGTGACCACTGTAAATGCAATCACAGTAGGTAACCAGTTCACTCGATATGGTATTACCTACGAAGTAACCCTTATGCGCCCAGCGGGTAATGGCTTGCCTGAGCTCAACGAGGTAAAGGTAGTAAGTTCCACTGAAAGTGGTACTTTAACAATTCCAGAAAGTGTTTTGGACTTAAACAATCAGTACACTTTTAAAGTTACTGCCATAGCTTCTGCTGGTACATACACCAATGTGACCGCAGTTAATTTGCCAAGTACGCTTAAGACTATCAACACAAATGCATTCTCAAATTCACAGATTACAACCATCAACATTCCTGCAGGAACTGATGATATCAAAGATGGTGCATTTGCTCAGATAGAGAATCTTACGGCAATTACTGTTGATGCTGGTAATCCTAAGTATACAGCAGAAGATGGAGTCCTCTATGAGACTACAAGCGGTAATAAGTATTTGAAAGCTTATCCAGTAGCAAAGGCTGGAACAACATTCACAGTTCCTAATGGTGTGTATGGTGTTTCTACAAATGGTTTCCAGCTGGCTAAGAATTTGACAACCATCAATCTTCCTGCTTCTATTCAGGATTTACCAACTACTAAAGAAGCTAATGGTTTTACATCAGCTAAAAATCTTACAGCTATCAAGGTTGATCCTGCTAATACAAATTTCAAAGATGAAGATGGTGTTGTCCTAACAAAGGATGGCAAGACATTGGTTGCATACCCATTCGCAAGACATGGAGTTGTAAATCCTGCTTATAATGGTCCTGTATCAACAATGCATCCGGGTGAGGTTTATGAAATACCAGCCTCTGTTGAGACCATAGGCAAGGGTGCTTTTGCTAAGGCAAAGGAAATAACAGCAGTAAAACTGAACAATGTAAAGAAGATTAGCGAAGGTGCATTTTACTCTGTTCGTAACTTAAGAAACGTTGAGTTAGGTGCTTCTGTTGAGACAATCGAAAATGGTGCTATCTCTGACACACCAGACCTTACTCGTTTTGCTGTTGATAACAATAACCCTAAATATACTGCTGATGCAGAAGGTGTTATCTATACAAAGAATAAGGAAGAACTCGTACTCTATCCTTCAGGTAGAGCTGGTGCATATACAACCTTAGCTACTACTAAGAAGATTCGTAATCGTGCATTCTATTATGCACAGAAGGTTGAAAAAGTAAACTTCAATAGCGCATTAGAAAACATTGATAATGATGCTTTCCAAACTACTACGGCTCTAAAAGAAATAACCTTCGCAGCACCTTCAAGCTTAAAGAGAATTGGTACTTGGGTATTCGTTAACACTGGCTTAACAAAGTTAGAATTGCCAGCATCTCTTAAAGAAATAGGTACGGCTGCATTTTATAGTAATAAGAATTTGAAGACTGTTACAGTTGCAGATAATTCTCAATTAGAATCAATCGGTGCTAGTGCTTTTTATCAAAATAGTAATCTTGAGTCATTCACTTTCGAGGGTTCAACTGCTCTAAAGACTATTGGTCAAGCAGCATTCTCTAATGATACTAAGCTTGCAAGTTTCGACGTTCCTGCAAATGTTGAAACAATTGATAGGGCTGCTTTTGATGGAACATCTTCTATGAAGCATGTAACATTCCAGGCTCCTGCAAAGATTAAGAAGATTAATGAGGCTGCATTCCAGAATGCTAACGCCTTGGAAAATATCAACCTACCCGAAGGTTTGGAAGAGATTCAGAAGGATGCATTCAACAAGTGTACTTCATTGACAGAGATAGGTATCCCTGCTTCTGTAAAAACGATTGACCCAACAGGTTTCCAGCAAGCTGAGAAATTAGAAAGATTTGATGTTAATAAGAATAACACCGTTTATTCAAGTGTTGACGGCTTCTTGTTGAGCAAGGATAAGAAGACATTGGTTTCTTTCCCTCCTGCAAAGGCTAGTACATACTACACACTGTTGCCTCCAACCATTGAGACAATTGGTGCACAGGCATTCTATGCTATCAACAAGTTGGATAATATTACTATCCCAGAGAAGGTAAACAAAATTGAGAAGTTTGCATTCGATCAGCTTGTGAATCTGAAGACTATTGCTTTCTTGGGTAAGCAACCAATCCCTGCTGCAAACGTAGATGAAAAAGCATTCAATCCTCTAAACGTCGACCCTGCTACAATTGAACTTAGTGTACGCAAAGGTTCTGAGGCAGAATACAGTGCTAATACTGTATGGAATAGATTCAAACATATCGTAGTTTCATTCTTTGAGGAGACTAATGGTGCTGGTAATGGCGCGACAGAATATTTCCCATTGTCACAAAAGGCTGTAATGATTGTTGATACAAAGGCAGACGTATATACTTACGTTGTAAAGCCTACGGTAACAAATCATTTGGACAATCATAAATATGAGGTTCGCCTTTGGAATGACTACGCATTGAAAGATAACAACACCAACATTGAAGAAGTTGTCTTCAAGAATTCCCTTGACTATATGGGTCTTGATGCTTTCAAGAAACAGGATGGCTCTTCAACGGTTAAACGCATCTACTTCACCGCTACTGCTCCTACAAAGGATATGAGTGCAACGAAGTGGGAATACATTGACAACTCAGGTAACTATACTCAGAATGAGTTTAGCTCAGACTTGAAGATTTACGTTAAGAAGTCTGTTGAGAATGATTATAAGAACGCAAAGGGATGGAAGAATCACTATGCTGATCAAATCTCTTATAAGATTCCAGGTGAAGTAACAATTCAGAACTTGTGGGGTACTTTCGCTCGTGAGTTTGATGCTGACCTCGGTATTTATAACCGTGAAACTGGTAAGGGTAAGGTTGCTGCTTTCGTAGCACAGAAGTCTGCTGACGTAAAGGTTCCTGACCCTGTTCACACATTCGGTATCTATAAGTTCAAGGTTGAGAGTATTGATATGCACGGAGGAGCTTCAGGTGATGAATCTTATGTTCCGGCAGACAATGGTGTACTCATCGAAGCAAGACAAGGTCGTTCTTTGCCATCAGACTTCTACTATGCAATTGGTGAGAAGGACAACACACCTTACACTATCACCAACAACATGATGACAGGTGTTACTGTAAAGAAGGCTGTTGTTAACTCAACAACAGCTGATCCTCTCTACGCAATGTCAAAGAGTGAAGGTTTGTTCAAGTTAATCAAGCCAGGAACTTCTTTCAACTTCCCTGTTCACAAGGCATACGCAAGACCAAAAGACACCTTCAGTGGTGCTGCTAAGGTTCAGCCAGTCTTTGATGAGGAAGATAACAATGGTGTAACAGGCATTGAGAACATTGAGAATACTACAACAACTGACAAGAATGTTTACTATAACTTGCAAGGTCAGCGTGTAGAAAATCCACAACATGGTGTGTTTATCCTCAATGGCAAGAAGGTAATCTTAAAGTAAAGAGTATACTAACAAGAAATGAGAGGCTTCTCTCGTAAGCCTCTCATTTACACAACAAACAATTCAACTTTAGAACTTACTCTAAAACAATACTATTATGAGAAAGAAGCAATATACCATACCTACCACAGTATGCCAGCGTGTTGAGTCAGAGACATTGATGTTAACTGCGACTGCAGGTCGTACTACTACTAATCAAGAAGCTTCAACTGGTCAGCAAGGTGGTAACCCAATACCACAAAGTGGTTATGCCAGTGAAGGCGATGTAGGTGCAAAGAGGTCACCATTCGCATTTGAGGAATATGATTCTGATTGGGATGATTAATATAAGAGTGATATCTTAGTGTTTAGATTAGGAGCAGTTTTTTTTTCAAAGACCTGCTCCTTTTTGTTTGTCTTAAATTATTGCTGTCCAAGTAAAAAAGTGGTTCTTCCGGAATTTGGAGTGATAAAGTAAGCCTACTGCATATAAAGGTCACACAGAGAGGGGGAGAACACGGAGGTGAAAGCAGGTAATCTCACGGAGGTGCCGAAGGCACAAAGAGCGACAGAGACGTAGTGTACGTGTTGCTGATAGCTTTGGTAATAAACGTTTTTAACTAATCTTGCAAACCACTGCTTTGTAATGAAGTAGACCAAAGCATTAATAAAACTCGCAAATCTCCTCTGTTCCTCCACGCACCAACAAGCCAGCCCCTCCTCCTTACCCCTCCCCCAGAGGGGGCGTAAACACCGTGATACCCCTACGACATGGAAAAGCTTAAATCTTATGCTTGCATATACTGTGAATACTTTCACCCACAATGCGGAAGAGGCAAAGAGAAAGGATTAACTCCGAAGCCGAAACTCCGTCCTGTTTCTCCAATGACAGGCGAGATAACAGGTGACCGATGCCAAACTTGCCAAAAAGATGAAATAAATCATCACTCATTCGAGTTTTAACAC
>ERZ772955.1883-NODE-1883-length-12193-cov-10.556929_pt1 | contig 12193 bp, 16 predicted proteins | sample MGYA00511133_ERZ772955 | MGnify/ENA primary metagenome ERZ772955 (study PRJEB29015, sample SAMEA2737914) | human oral metagenome | biome: human oral; feature: human-associated habitat; material: dental | place: China | collected 2149 ... | reverse complement strand
ACCCGGCGAAGCTGCAACAGGTGTGGACGAATCTCATCGTCAATGCGGCCGAGGCCATCGAGGACGAGAACGCCGACCTGGTTGCGGCCGCCGAGGCTTCGGGTGGCGTGCCCGAGCTGCCCGCCCGCGGCGAGGCGGATGCGTTGATCCGCATCACCGTGCGCCCCGCGGAGGGAGGCGTGAGCGTCACGATCAGCGACAACGGCCCCGGCATTGACCCGGCAATAGTCGACAAGATCATGGAGCCCCACTTCACGACCAAGGCGGGGCGCATCAGATTCGGTCTGGGCATGGGCATGTCCATCGTCCGAACCATCATCGCCGACCACGGGGGCTGCCTCGCGATCGACACACACCCGGGGTCCACGATCATGCGGATCCTGCTGCCCACACAACCACACGAGGAGGAATCATGACCCTGACAATCCTGTCCCTTGAGGATGAAGCGGACGTGCGCGACGCGCTCGAGCGTGATCTCGAACAGTTCTGGGACAAGATCCGGCTCGAGGTCGCCGAGGATGTCGACGACGCCTGGAGCGTCATCGACGAGATCGTCGAAGACGGAGACGAGCTGGCGCTCGTGCTGTCCGACCACCGGCTACCCGGGAAGTCGGGCGTGGATTTCCTGGTGGAACTCACGAAGGATGAGCGCTTCGGTGCGACCCGGACGGTGTTGGTGACCGGCCAGGCGGACCAGTCGGACACAATCCGGGCGGTCAACCAGGCCGGCCTCGACTACTACGTCGCCAAGCCGTGGAACCCCGAGGAGCTGCGCGCGGTCGTGCGAGATCAGCTCACCGAATACGTCCTCGAGGCCGGGGTCAATCCCCTGCCCTACGTGAGCGTTCTCGACGGTGTACGCGTCATGGAGGCGATCCGCTGACCGAGCGAAGTGGGCCGCCGCCCACCGACGAAGGTGAGTGGCGGCCCCGCGGCGCACCTCAGCTCGCGGAGGGCTGGCCCGGATCGTTGCACATCGTGATGCCCTCGAAGCCGGCGGCGCCCAGAACCTGGAAGATCTCGTCGAGGAGGAGCATCGGCTCGGCGGTCCCCGCGGCGAACTCGGGGTGTCGGATCTCGATGGCCGCCATGCCGCGCGGGTCCGTTACCGGTTCGGTGTCGAACCTCTGCGACAGCAGGGCGTTGGCCTCCTCCAGGTCGTCCGGAGACCCGAAGGCCCAGGTGACGGCCTTGTTGCCAGCACCCGTGGGCGTTCGGTGAATGTACATGCGCGTCATGAGGACGTGACGCCCGCAGCGCGGAAACACGTCGCCCACGCGGGTGAACAGGGCGATGTCGGCCAGCTCCCCGCCCATCGAGGAATCGACCAGCGCGTACGCGTAGGCGCCGATGCCGCGCAGGGTCAGAGAATCGGCGAGCAACCCCATGACCTCGTCGCCGAAGGGCTCGGACTGAAAGTACACGCCCTCCCCGGTGGCCGGAGCATCCGGCCCCAGCAGCGAAATCTCAAAGCCCGCGTCGGCGAGCGCGTCGCGCACGAGAGCAATGTTGTGCTCGGGGAAGGGGTGCAGGGCAGCCGCGTTCGCGGCGATGCGCTCGACGAACACGTACGTGGAGAAACCAAGCTCAGGCATGCCCCAATTGTACGAGGCCGTCAACGAAGGGAGTCAGCGCAGGCACAGCCCCTGTTCGTGCAGGACCTCAAGGATGGGGGACACGTGCGCGCCGCCCACCCCGATGCTGGTGCCCACCAGGTGCGTGAAGGACTCCAGGCGCGAACCGCTGCGCAGGTCGTAGTACTCGGTGACCTCGCGGTCGTAGTCGGCCAGCAGCTCCGCGTAGGACTCCACGCGCGGGTACGTGTTGCGCTCGGTCATCACAGAAAGGGGCAGGCGCGGCTTCCGACCCGGCTCCTGGTCCGAGTGGCCCACGAGGAGCCCCACGATTGGGAAGGTCAGCTCCGGCAGCTTCAGCGCCTGAACGACCGAGTGTGGGTCTGCGAGGATAGAACCCAGGTAGACGGTGCCCAGCCCCATGGACTCGGCGGCCACCACCACGTTCTGCGCGGCCAGCAGCGCGTCTTCCGCCGCCGTGAGGAATAGGTTCATCGAGGACAGGGCCTCGGAGGAAATCCCCTGTTCGGCGCGGATACGGCTGTTGCGGTACAGGTCAGCGAGGAAGATGAAGAGATCGCCCTTCGTGCCGCCCACGTAGGGCTGACCGGATGCCGTGCCAATCGCCTCGCGGACCTGCGGGTCGGTGATGTGCAGGATCGTGCAGGACTGCAGGTAGGAGGAGGTGGCGGTGTGTCGGGCCACGTCCATGAGCGTGGCGACCTCGGCCTCCGTGAGGGGCTGGTCCTTGTAGGCGCGGATCGTGCGGTGTGCCAGCTGCAGGGCAATGGTGTCGTTTGTCATGCGTTCATTCTACGATTGACGGTGTGAAACGAATCGAGCCATTTGGTCCCTTTGCGCTGCCGGCCGACGTGACTCCCGTCGCGCTTGCCGCTCCCGCGGGGGAGCTCAGCGGCCTGCTTGTCGGCCCGAGTGCCCCCTCCCTCGTGGATGGCACCCCAACGATCCGCACCGTCCCATCCCCTGGCGATGCCGGGGCGAATAGGGTCCTCCTCGTCCCCGGCTACACGGGGTCAAAGGAGGACTACGCGCCCGTCCTTCCCTTCCTGGGCCGAGACGGCTGGGACGCCCTCGCCTACTCGCAGCGAGGCCAGGGCGGTTCCGCCGCTCCCGTGGGCCTGGGTGCCTACGGGATGAGTGACTTTGTCGCGGACCTCGTCTCGATCGTCGAGGCATGGGCCGGGGCCTCGGGGCGCGTACACCTCGTGGGTCACTCCTTCGGTGGGATTGTCGCGCGCGCGGCAGTCATCGCCCGGCCTGATCTCTTCGCTTCCGTCACCCTGTTTTGCTCCGGGCGCGCCGTCTACGACTGGATGAACACCCTCCCGGTTCTCGACCCCCTGCCCGTGGGCGAGGGGGCACGCGAGCAGGTGCTGCGCGCCTACTTCCCGGACATGACGCTCACCGAACCCGCGGTTGGCTGGGCGGAGTTTCAGCGCGTGCGAGCCCTGGCAACCTCCTCGGAGAACCTTGTGGGAATTGCGCGGATACTCTCCGAGCTGCGTCCCGACACCCCCGCGCTCGCGGCTACGGGTGTTCCCGTCCATGTCTTGTACGGGGATCAGGACGAGATTTGGCCGCCGTCGTGGTACGCGCAGGAGGCCTTGGAGCTGGGCGCCCGCGAGAGCGTCATCCGGGGCGGAACGCACAGCCCGCAGCTGCAGTTCCCCGACCAGTGGGCGCGCCTGGCGAGCGGATTCTGGTCTGACGTGGAGTCGGGATCGCTGGTCTGGTCCCTGTGACGAGCGCGGGTGTGACATCGTCCCAAAACCGTGTTTTGTGGCGCGTGGGCGTGAGCTTCGACGCTTAGTATTGGGGCCATGAACAAGCGTTCTCTTCTCACCGCAGTGCTCGCGCTCGGCCTGGGTCTCACCGCCCTGACCGGATGCGCCACCGATTCCGACCCCGCCCACTCCTACGTGACGCCGAAGGACGTCAAGACCGTTGAGCGTCCCATCGCGCAGATCGACGACAGCGGCGTCAAGGTCCCCGAGAAGCGCGACCTCAAGGTCAAGCTCGCCGACTCCGACAAAGCCGTGAAGTGGACGATCGATGTCTCCGATCCGACCGCCCTCGAGGTTGGCAAGTCCGAGAAGAACGTCGTGACCCTGCACCCGCTGCGTGCGCTGGGCGAGGACGAGGACGCAGTGACGGTGACCCTGACCGACCCGGACGGGATCTCCACGACCTTCCCGGTGACCATCACCGCGGGCGCTAACTGAATCTACCGTTGATAGGGGGCCGGGATCATTCGATCCCGGCCCCCTCGTCGCGCGGCGCCGCCACTGGTTCACTTGGTGAACTTATCCTTCAAGTCCTCGGCGACTTCGGTGGCCTTGTCCTTTACGTCCCCGGCGACCTCAGCGGCCTTGTCCTTGGCAGTCTCAACGGCCTTCTCGATGTTTTCGCCAGCCTTCTCGAAACCCTCTTCGGCCTTCTTGGACAGATCTTCCAGACCCATGCGGTCCTCCTTGAATTGTGCTTCCGCCCGTTTATCCGAGCGGATGGTGTCCATCCTATCGCAGCGTGTCCGGGCCGGTCTCGGGATGGACAGGAAAACGCATGGCGCCGTGGAAAGGCGTGAACATCGACTCCCGTGCGCCTGTGGCCGCGGTGTGGCGGGGGCCGCGCCGTGACGCTCGTGGGTCACTTGGGTCAGTGTGCAACCACGACCACCCCTGGCTGGCTTGCTTGTGGCCCCCGTGAAACCGAGACCGCCCCTGCCTGATGGGCTTCTGGCATTCGTGAAACCGAGACCACCCCTGCCTGGCCACAAGCGCCCATATGAGCCGTTTGCGGAGAGACGGGGGTGGTGGGAGTTTCAATTCGGTGGCTCCCGGCAGAAGCAGGGGCGGGGCCGGTTTCACCCGCGGTCGCACGCCGCGTGTGGGGGCGCGCTCGCCACGCTGTCGGAGCGGCGAAGGTGCGGCGTAAGTCCTACGGCGGTGCTCCCAGCCGCACTGGCGGCGCTGTTGGGGCTGAAGGGGGGGCGTAACGGTCGGGCGGCATCCGTGGGAACGAAAGCGCCGCAGGAGGCATGCGCTGTTACTCGCAGGCGACGCCGTCGTTGTCGCGATCGAGCTGAGGTCGATAACCCGGCTCGCCCCGATAGATGGGAGCAGCACCGGCTCGGCGTGCTTCGGTGCAGTTCTTGTAGTACGTTCCCCCGGGTTCTCGTGCGGGTGTCGACTCCCGTGCCTCGGTCGTTTCCTGGGGGATTGGGGCAGCAGGGGTAGCAGCGGGCGCGGGGGTTGGAGTTGGTGAGGGGCGAGGGGGGCCGCCACGAGAGCCTGGCGACGCGCGCCCGGCTGGAATTGGCGCGTGTTACAGGCGTTCGATGAACTCCCGAAGGGCGCGCAGCGGCAGTACCAGGTGGCTATCCGTCCCTGGACAGGGGACGAAGTGGGAGGACTGGCCGAGGTAGAAGCTGCGCGCCCGGTCATCGGCGCAGTGAACCAGGAGGGCTGCAAAGCCGACGTCATTGCTGAGCTTGTAGGCCCGCAAGAGGGCATCTTTGAACAGGGCGGAGCCGATGCCTCGTCCCTGCGCGCGCTGATCGACGGCGAGGCGAGCGAGGAGAAGAATGGGGCACGGGTCCGGGCGCCTGCGTGGCTTGAGCGCATCCGGGAGCGTGCTGCGCTCCACGGCCCCCATTGCCAGGGCGTAGAAGCCGAGCGTCTCGGGCTCCTGCGTTGTGATGAAAATGCGGGCGTTGCCGACGCTGTGGTTCTGCCAGGCGAAGCGGTGGAACCAGTCGTCGATCTCGGCGTTGCCCGACTGGAATCGCTCTCGCTCGTCCTTGCGTGTCAGGGGCCGAGGCTCTTGCAGGACCGTCGCGTACATCAGCGTTCAGGGGTGCGCGGGTCGTCGAGGTCGATGTGGGTGCCGAAAGGCGACGGGCGATTGAGGAGCTTGCGCAGCTTGGGATCGTCCTTGAGTGAGGTCTGGAGGATCTCTTCGAAGCGAGCGTGGTCCTCTTCGCTCAGGATGAAGACGCGCTGGTCTGCCAGGCGGCGCTGGGCTTCCATTGTGACGGTGGACAGAGTGAATTCGCTGACGCTGCGTCCTTCCTGTTCGGCTGCGCGACGAATGAGGGTGTCCTGTTTGTCGGTGAGGCGCAGATCTAGGCGCCGTGTCTTTGTGGTGCTCATTAGAGCCTCTCTTTCATCTGTACGGAGATTATCCGTACAGGCGTTCACGATAGCACCTACCCGGTGAGAAATCCAGCCCGACCATCGTTGCGAAGTACGATCCGGGCCTGTGCGCGCCTGTGTAGGCATGGGAGGGGCCTGGGCGCGGCGCATCGGGGTTCTCTCAGGGACAGACCCGGGCTGCCCCCCATAGAAACGGGTGCGGCGCTGGTCCTATCGTCGAAGCATGACACAGAACACGGCGGGTCTGGTGACCCAAGCACTGACGAAAACATACATGCGCGGACAGACCCCTGTTCACGCGCTCGCTGGGGTCGACCTGACCCTGCCGCAGGGCACGCAGGTCGCGATCATGGGGCCATCCGGTTCGGGAAAGACGACGCTCCTGCACTGCCTGGCCGGCGTCCTGCGCCCCAGTTCCGGGTCCATCTCCCTCGACGGCCAAGAGATGACGGCCATGTCGGAGAAGGACCTGTCGGACCTGCGCCTGAGGCGTTTTGGCTTCGTCTTCCAGGACGGACAGCTGCTCCCCGAGCTGCCCACGGAAGAGAACATCGCGATGCCTCTCATGCTCTCGGGTACACCCAAGGCCGAGGCGGTATCCCGAGCTCGGGACATCCTGCGCAACCTCGGCCTCGATGGCGCGGGTCCCTATCGGCCCGGACAGCTCTCGGGCGGACAGGCGCAGCGCGTCCTCATTGCCCGCGCCCTTGTACGCCGCCCCGAGCTGCTCATCATGGATGAGCCGATGGCCGGCATCGACGCCACATCACGAGCGCGCCTCGCGCAGATCGTCGCCGAAGCCAAGGCGGAGGGCACCACGATCCTCATCGTCCTGCACGAACTGGGCGAACTTGGCCCGCTCCTGGACCGCGAGCTGCACATCAGTGCGGGCCACGTCTCCTACGACGGCCCTCCCCACATTGAGGACGACCACGAACAGCATCACGGCGGCGGCGACCACTGCCACCCCACGACCGAGGCGAGGTCCGCGACGAGCGACCACGGCCTCGTGAGCGGAATCTAGACGGGAGCGACGCATGATTGACGCACTGACTACCCTCCTGTCCTCGCCGATGATGCAGCGTTCGCTGCTCGCCGCCCTGATCGTGGGCCTCACCGCCCCGATCATCGGCACCTACCTGGTCCATCGCCGCCTCGCCATGCTGGGCGACGGCATCGGCCACATCTCTCTGACCGGTGTCGCGCTGGGATGGCTGGCAGGCACGTTCGCGAACGTAAGCCCCGCCGACTCATGGGCGATCCCCGGCGCGGTCATCATCTCCCTGCTGGGCGCAATCACGATCGAGTTGGTGCGCCAGAGCGGTCGCACGTCCGGCGACACTGCCCTGGCCATGCTCTTCTACGGGGGCATCGCCGGCGGCGTCCTCCTGATCGGCCTGGCGGGCGGGACCTCCGCTCAGCTGAACTCCTATCTGTTCGGTTCGATCTCGACCGTGCGATGGAGCGACATTACGCTCATCACGCTCCTCGGGGTCGCAATCGTGGCGCTCGGGGTAGGCCTGGCCCCCGCGCTCTTCTCGGTGACCAACGACGAGGACTTCGCACGCTCGACGGGGCTGCCCGTGCGCACGCTGTCCCTGCTCATCGCTATCCTGTCGGCGCTGACCGTGGCCGTCGCGATGCGGGTCGTCGGCTCGCTGCTGGTCAGCGCACTAATGGTTATTCCCGTGGCTATCGCCCAGCTCGGAGCACGTTCGTTCCGCTCCACGATGGGCATCGCGATGGCTCTCGGCGTCATCATCTGCACGTGCGGGCTGTCGCTGACGTACTTCGTTGACCTGTCGCCCGGTGCGACCATCGTTGTCGGCGCAATCTGTCTGTACGCGATTGGATTCACGATCCGGGCTATTGTGGACCGTATCCGCAGGGTGCGCAGGCTTCGCGCAGCCCGCGGCCACAACCAGCATCCGGAGCGCGAACCTCTCGCTCACGCAGACGCATCTTGAGGAAGGGAACACCATGCAGCGCATGACGAAGCAGCGTCAGGCGGTCCTCGATGAGCTGACCCGTGTCAGTGACTTCCGCAGCGCCCAGCAGATCTTCGAAGACCTCCACGTCCAGGGACAACGCGTGGGCCTGGCGACCGTGTACCGCTCGCTCCAGAGCCTCGCGGACGACGGTCGCGTCGACACGCTGCGCTCCTCCGACGGCGAAGCCCTGTACCGCTCGTGCACGACGCACCATCACCATCATCACCTGGTGTGCCGCAAGTGCGGTTTCACCGAGGAGATCGAGCAGTCGCAGATCGAGTCGTGGGTAGATTCGGTCGCAGCGGCACATGGATTTGGAGATGTCGAGCATTCCCTGGAGCTCTTCGGGGTGTGCGCATCCTGCCAGTCGAAGAAGTGACCTACTGAGGCTGTATCAGCCACGACGAGGCCTGGGAAGCGGACGACGCTTTCCCAGGCCTCGTCCGTAGGTTAGGATAGGCTTCGTTTGGTTAGCCTCAGTCTGGGAGTGTCATGTTCGCCGCCGGAATCGACTCCATGGTCCCCGCCTTTGCACGCGAGGGTATCTGGCTCTTCGTCTTCCTTTTTGTGGTCGTTTTCTTCCGCGCGCAGGCGACATACTGGCTGGCTCGCGGCGCTGCCTCCGGCGCAGTCCTGGCGACAGGACGACAGGGCTTCCTGGGCGCCATGGCCCGCTGGTTCGACGGCCCGGTTCCCCGCAAGGGCGCGGCCATGCTGGACAAGTGGGGCATCATCGCCATTCCCCTATGCTTCCTGACGGTAGGCATCCAGACGGCGATCAACGCAGGCGCGGGCCTCGTGCGCATGCGCTGGAGCACCTACACGATTGCCATGATCCCAGGCTGCGTCCTGTGGGCACTGCTGTACGGCCTCGGCACGCTCGCCGTTTTTGCCGCGGCGATTCGAGCCGTCGCCGGTTCCCCCTGGGGCTGGGCTGGCCTCGCCCTCATCATCGCGTTGATCGGCGCGAAGATCGTGTGGGGCCGCCGTAAGCGCCGCGCGGTCGACGCCGCGCTGGCCTCCGACGAGGCCTAGGACTGCGCGACGCTGTCGATCGCACCGCCGAAGCGGCGGTCTCGCCCCGCGTACTCCTCCAGGCACCCCCACAGCTCCTCGCGGTCGAACGCGGGCCAGGGGGTGTTGACGAACATCATTTCCGCATACGCCATCTGCCACAGCAGGTAATTGGACAGGCGCTGCTCTCCCGACGTGCGGATCATGAGGTCGACGTCGGGCACGTCGGGCAGGTAGAGGTGGCGTGAGAGCGTCTTTTCTGTCACGCCGCGCGGGCTGAGGCGTCCCGCCGCCACGCCCTCGGCGATGGACCGGGCCGCATCCGCCAGCTCTGCCCGACCACCGTAGTTCACGCACATGATCAGGTCGAGAGCCTTGCAGTGCGAGGTCGCACGATCAGCCTTCTCCAGCGCGTTGATGACGCTCTTCCACAGCTTCGGCCGGCGCCCACTCCACCGCACGTGCACGCCCCACTGGGCGAGCTGGTCAGTACGCCGCGCGAGCACGTCGGAGGCGTAGTTCATGATGAAAGAGACTTCGGCAGGCGAACGTTTCCAGTTTTCCGTGGAGAACGTGTAGACGCTCAGGTAGCGCACACCCGCGTCGATCGCGCCGGCGATCGTATCCATGAGGGCGTACTCCCCCGCCCGATGTCCCTCGGTGCGCGCCAGGCCTCGGCTATTGGCCCAGCGCCCGTTTCCGTCCATGATGAGGGCGACGTGCGCGGGCACCTCACCCTTACGAAAGACGGGCGCCTCGCAGTGCCACTGGCCGGGCCCGAGCAGCGGCGCGGTTGGGTCGTTCGGTGCGCGGTCCATGGGGGTGGGTCGCAGGTCCGTCATGGGTGACTCCTATCGATGACGCTCAGCGAGCGGAGGCGACGTTCCAGATGCCATTGAGTGTACGAGGAGATAAGGCCCGAGGCCTCGGTGCGCGCATAGGGTTCACATCGGTCGGCCCGCTCCCAGTCACCGCTGAGCAGCTGGCCGAGGAGGGCCACCGTGTCGGGCGCAGGAGAGGAGGCACCGGGCGGACGGCAGGTATCGCAGACGGTGCCGCCGTCAGGGATAGAGAACGAGGAGTGGGGTCCCTGAGTTCCGCACACGGCACAGTCGAAGCACGAGGGGGCCCAGCCGGCCAGGGCGAGGGCGCGCAGCGTGTAGGACGTGCGGATGAGGGTCGGGTCGTGGCGGCCTCGTGCCAGGGCGTTGAGAGCACCCAGCAGGAGCAGGTATTGGGAATGGGTGCCGTCGTGCGCGTCCGCGGTGAGGCGCTCGGCTGTTTCGACGACGACGGTGGCCGCAAGGTACAGGTCGTAGTTAGCGGCGATGGCGTCGCCGTATTGGGCGATCGAGGCGACCTGGGTGAGGGTGTCGAGGGTGCGGCCACGGTGCAGCTGGGCATCGATGACGGAGAAGGGTTCAACGCGGGCACCGAACTTCGAGGTCGTCTTGCGCACTCCCTTGGCCACGGCACGTACCTGCCCGTGCTCGGCAGTGAGAAGCGTGATGATGCGATCCGCTTCACCCAGCTTGTGGGTGCGTAGGACAATCGCCTCATCTCGATAGGACTTCATCACACGGACATTGTGTCACGACCGCGCGACTTGGGAGAGAAGGCCCGCCCCGCATCGCACGGCGCGAAATCTGTTGTGAAGTGCGCTGTCACATCGATCGACAAGCGCCTCCGCTTGCACTGTCAACAATATATGAGAAACTGACAGCATGGTCGGTTACACAGCCGACAAACGGTTTTCGAATAGATAGTTTCTTCGTAACCGGATATGCTTTACCCATAACCGTCGAAGGAAGGAAACAAATGGCTCCGCCGATTGATGCCCGCGAAAAGCTTGGCACCGCACTGCGCCAGGCCCTGACACAGACCCCGCTGTCAAAGATCTCTGTCAGCGCACTGACACGCTCCGCCGGAGTCACCCGTCAAGCGTTCTACTACCACTTCAACTCCCTCAACGACCTCAATGCCTGGGTTTTCCGCACGGAAGTCACAGCGCACCTGACCACCAGTTCGGGAGAATGGCTCGACGCCATCGAAGCGACCATGACGTGGATGCACGCCCATCGCGACGAGACCGCCGCCGCCATGAAGGCCATCGAGGCGAACGACCTGTGGGCATTCCTGGCCTCCCACATTCAGGAGCTCATCGAGTCCCGCCTGCCCGGCTCCGCCTCAGCTACGGCGCGCGACGTCGTCGCCCAGCACTTCGCGCTGGCGACCACCGCCCACATGGCTCAGTGGATGCTCTCCGGCCTGGAGGTCAACCCCTCGCTCGCGATTGCTCGCATGCGAGTGCTCATGACCGACCAGACCACTCCGGCTCTGGGCCGTCTCGCCAAGTAATGCGGTAATTTCCGCCAACCGCACGAGGGCAGACACAGCTCACCCCAGGCCCCGACCTCGTTCCACCAACGAGACCGGGGCCTGGCGCATATCCGCAACATAATCGTGACAACCAATCCCCAGACGCGCGACCAGGACCTCGCTGTACGATTGGTCAGTTCTGTCTAGACAGGCATTAGGCAGCTCCGCGAATTTACATGTATAGTTCGCACGTAACCTCATTGTTTCTTGTCGCCGAGGATCACTGATGCCCCACCCCGATGCGAAAGAGCGGCTCGCACGCGCGCTGTGCGACGCCCTCACGACCGTCCCCCTGTCGAAGGTGACGGTTTCCGGAATCACGCGCACTGCCGGCGTGACACGCCAAGCCTTCTACTACCACTTTTCTGACATCCGCGACCTGACCGTGTGGGTCTTCAAGCGCGAGGTCGCCGACCAGATCATCGCCCACGCCACCTACGAGGACTGGTCCGATGGCCTGCTCGCCATGTTCGTGTGGATGCAAAAACACCCCGAAGAGACCCGTTGCGTCGTCTCCTCCCTCGGCATGGAGGATCTGCTGATCTTCCTCCACAAGCAGCTACATGCCGTCATGGAACCCATCGTCGATCAGCACAGTACCGACCTGCCCGTCACCGAAGACGACCGCGTGTTCGTCACCGACCACTTCACCCTCGCCATCCTCGGCCATATCTCCCTATGGCTCGCAACCGGCATGAGCACCGACCCCTACATCCTCACCGAGCGCATCGCCCGCGTGCTCGACGGCCAGGTGCGCCGCAGCCTCGAGCTGTTCGCCTCCTCCCTCCACCCGCCCGCGCGCGCCTGACCAAACGTCGAACCCCGGCCTCGTTTCTCCATCAACGAGGCCGGGGTTCGCCCTATCTGTCTGCGAGCGCTTAGCGCAGGGCTCGGTTGACCGCCGAGATGACGGCCTTGTAGGACGCGCGCGTGATCGAGGAGTCAATACCGACGCCCCACACGATCTGGCCATCCACGGCCGCCTCCACGTAGGCGGCGGCGCGGGCGTCGCGGCCCTGGCTCATCGCGTGCTCGGAGTAGTCGAGGATGCGCACATCCA
>ERZ772955.1880-NODE-1880-length-12207-cov-6.197087_pt1 | contig 12207 bp, 9 predicted proteins | sample MGYA00511133_ERZ772955 | MGnify/ENA primary metagenome ERZ772955 (study PRJEB29015, sample SAMEA2737914) | human oral metagenome | biome: human oral; feature: human-associated habitat; material: dental | place: China | collected 2149 ... | reverse complement strand
CAATCGAGTGGAAAATCATGGAAGAATTGGGAGAAAAAGCAAAAGCAATGACTCCACTTCAAATTAGACAGGAATGTAAAAAGTATGCCTTGAAATGGGTAGAAAAACAAAAGAAAGAGTTTGTAAGACTTGGAATTTTAGGAAATTGGGATAATCCTTATGTTACACTAAAACCTGAATTTGAAGCAGAACAATTAAAAGTATTTAAAGAAATTTATGAGAATGGCTATATTTATAAAGGGCTAAAACCGGTGTACTGGTCACCAACTACTGAAACTGCACTTGCAGAAGCAGAAATTGAGTATAAAGATGTAACTTCTCATTCAATTTATGTAAAATTTGAAGGGGAAAAAGATTTGACTGATAAATTAGGTGTGGATGAAGCAAGTATTTTAATTTGGACAACAACACCTTGGACATTACCAGCAAATTTGGGAGTATTTTTGCATCCTGAATTTGATTACGGGTTGTATAAAACTGAAAAAGGAAATTTGATTGTTGCAAAAAAATTAGCTGAAGATGTATTCAAAACATTGGACTTGTCGTATGAATTATTAAAAGAATTTAAAGGGACAGATTTGGAATACACTCATTACAAGCATCCGTTCTTAGATAGAAAAGGATTGGTAATGAATGCTGATTATGTAACAGTAGATGCAGGTACAGGAGCAGTTCATACAGCGCCTGGACATGGGGCAGATGACTATAATTATTCATTGAAATATAACATTGGAATTTTGTCGCCAGTAGATGATAAAGGGCATATGACTAAAGAAGCTGGAAAATATGAAGGAATGTTCTATGCAAAAGCAAGTAAAGCGATTGTTGAAGACTTGACTGAAAGCGGACATATGTTGTATCACACAACTTTCGTTCACTCGTACCCGCACGATTGGAGAAGTAAAAAACCAGTTATTTTCAGAGCGACTGAACAATGGTTCATTAGCGTAGATGAAAGTGACATCAGACAAAATGCGTTAGATGTGTTGAAAAAAGTAGAATTCGTGCCAGAATGGGGTAAAAATAGAATTAACGCGATGATTGAAACAAGACCAGACTGGACAATTTCAAGACAAAGAGTTTGGGGAGTACCAATTCCATTATTCTACAACAAAGAAACAAATGAAGTGATTTACGATTCTGAAATCATGGACAGAGTTATCGAATTAGTGAAAAAAGAAGGAACTGATATTTGGTGGAAATATGAAGCTAAAGAAATCATCGGTGAAGAATTATTGGAAAAATTAAACTTGAAAGATGTAGAAATTAGAAAAGAGAGAAGTATCATGGACGTTTGGTTTGATTCTGGAGTTTCCCACAGAGGAGTTTTAGCACCAAGAAACTTGCCAAGACCAGCTGATTTATACTTGGAAGGAAGCGATCAGCACAGAGGTTGGTTCCAATCATCGCTTTTAACTTCAATTGCAAGTACAAAAGATGCACCATACAAAAGAGTTTTAACTCACGGATTCGTAATGGACGGACAAGGCAGAAAAATGTCTAAATCGCTTGGAAATACAATTGTTCCAAAAGATATTATTGAAAAGTACGGAGCAGATATTTTAAGACTTTGGGTATCATCAGTAGATTACAGAGAAGATGTGAGAATTTCTGAAAATATTTTGCAGCAAATGTCAGATGCGTATAGAAGAATTAGAAATACAGCAAGATTTTTGATGGGTAACTTGAATGATTTTGATTACAAAACTGAAAAAGTCGACTATAACGATATGTTTGAAATTGATAAATGGGCAATGCACAAATTGGAAGAATTGAAAGAAAAAACAACTGAATACTACGATAAATATGAATTTTATAATTTATTCCAAGAAATTACATATTTCTGCTCAATTGAAATGTCATCGTTTTATCTTGACATAGTAAAAGATAGACTTTACTGCGAAGCGCCAAAATCACTTACAAGAAGAAGTGCTCAAACTGTGTTGACAGAAGTGTTAAAAGTGTTGGTAAGAATTATTTCGCCAGTGTTGTCATTTACAGCTGAAGAAATTTGGGAAAGAATTCCTGCATCATTGAAAGATGAAGAAAGTGTACATTTATCATCTTGGATTGAACCGAATCCAGCTTACAAAAATGAAGAACTAGCGAAAAAATGGGAAAAAATCGCTCATTTAAGAAAAGAAGTGAACAAAAAAATTGAAAGCTTGAGACAAGAAGGATTAATTGGACACTCGCTTGATGCAAGAATTCTTTTAAATATCACAAATGACGATTATTCGTTCTTAAAAGATTATACAGAAGATGAAGTTTCTGACTTATTTATCGTATCTCAAGTTAAATTTGTAAATGATAGTTTGGAAGAAAGTGAAATTAGTGGAATAGGCATTGCTGTGGAAAAAGCGTCTGGAGAAAAATGCGAAAGATGTTGGAAATATGGTGAAGAAATTGGACATGACCACAATCATTCGGATGTATGTCCAAGATGTGCAAAAGTTCTTGACGAATTGAAAGGTAAAAATTAATTTATGAATTATATAATGATAATATTGGGATTGACTTTATTTGACCAAGTTACAAAATATATAATTTATCGAGTTGCAGAAGGTCAAGCGGGTTTTTCAATCCCAATTATAAAAAATTTTTTTCATATTACTTATGTTGAAAATCACGGTATGATTTTTGGACTGGCACAGGGTAAAATAAATGTGGTTACGATATTTAGCGTACTTCTAATTATTTTCATAATTTTTAGCGAATACAAAAATTTTAAGAATTATTCAAAATGGACAAAAGTCGGAATTTCAATTATAGCAGCTGGAGCATTGGGAAATATGATTGACAGAATTGCCAGAAATTTTGTCATAGATATGATAGATTTTCGTGGAATCTGGAATTTTGTGTTCAACGTTGCAGATATGTATGTTCATATTGGTATTTATATTATTGCGATTGATTATTTAGTGAGAAAATATAAAATAAAAAGAGGTAAATAGCGTGATTTTTGCTGCTGTTTATGGATTTTCTCTTATTTTTCTTGTAGCATTAATATTTGTTATATTTTTGACTATTATTTATTTTTCTAAGAATAAAGTATTGGCAGAACTAATTATTTGCGGATTTATATTGGTTTTTACTATTAATTTTTTCTATATCTGGTTTCCAATTAAAGAAAATACAGAATTGAAAATAGGAAATTATTTACTTGCAACCGATTATAATGCGGCTGTTCCTGAAGTAAGTTTTTCTTTAGGAAATAAAGGATATTTAAAAAAATTAAATAAAATAAAAGATAACTGGATTGGCTATATTTATGATTTTGATGAAGCAATATCTAAATTTTTAGATGAAGAAAAAATTGGAAAAGAAAAAATAGAATACAATAAGAATTCAGGTTATTTTATAATAAATTCGCAAAATCAGCTGTTTCATTTGACAGAAGAACAGGCAAAAGAAAAACTGAAAGTAAAAAATCTTAATCTGAAAAATCCAGAAAAAATTATAAGAAAATATGGAGAAAAAAAAGAAAAATCAACATTTTATAAAATAATTGATGATTATTTTATACCATTTTCAGATAAGGGAATTGGTATAATAGGTTATGAAGTAATCAAATACTTCGCTATTTTAATATTAATTTTAAGAATAATATATTTGAGAAAACTTTTAAAAAAAAGAAATCAAGAGAAAGGATAGAGATAAATGACTTTTCAGGAAATTATATTAACTCTTCAAAAATTTTGGGGAGATAAAGGATGTATAATATCAAATCCGTATGATATTGAAACAGGTGCAGGAACATTTAATCCAGACACTTTTTTAATGTCATTAGGTCCTGAGCCTTGGAATGTTGCCTATGTTGAGCCATCACGTCGTCCAAAAGATGGAAGATACGGTGAAAATCCCAACAGAGTGTATCAGCATCATCAGTTTCAGGTAATTATGAAACCATCGCCAGAAAATATTCAGGAACTTTACTTAGAAAGCTTAGTGGCATTAGGAATTAATCCTAAGGAACACGACATAAGATTTGTGGAAGATAACTGGGAAAGTCCTACACTAGGAGCTTGGGGGCTTGGATGGGAAGTATGGTTAGACGGAATGGAAGTAACTCAATTTACTTATTTCCAACAAGTTGGAGGGTTAGAAGTTGAAATTGTTCCATCAGAATTAACTTATGGACTTGAAAGAATCGCACTTTATTTGCAAAATAAAGATGATGTAAAAGATTTAGAGTGGACAAAAGGTGTAAAATATGGAGAAAGAAGATTCCAATTCGAGTACGAAATGTCGAAATACAGCTTTGAAGTAGCCGATGTGCCAATGCACTTCCAATTATTCGATATGTATGAAAAAGAAGCATTAAATTGCTTGAATCACAACTTGGTATTACCAGCTTACGACTATGTATTAAAATGTTCGCACACATTTAACAATCTTGATGCAAGAGGTGCAATCAGTACAACAGAAAGAATGTCTTATATCTTAAGAGTAAGAGATTTGGCTAAGAAGTGTGCCGAACAATTTGTGGCAGCAAGAAAAGAATTGGGATATCCATTGTTGAAAAAATAAAACACGATAAATAAATTATTACTAGGAAAAGGAGGTGTTTACTATTAGAAATATATCTCAAGTTTTTGATAAGTGTAAAATATTTACTGAAAAAGAACAAGTTAAAGATTTATTAGATGAAGTAGGATATAAAGAAAATGTCTATAATAAAAAAGTTTTAGAAAATTCTTGTGGAGATGGAAATATTTTAGTAGAAATAGTAAAAATGTATATTGAAATAAGTTTAAATGAAAAATATTCTCTAAAAGAAATACGAGATGGATTAGAAAGGAATATTATAGCTTATGAAATAGATGGATTACATTATAAATATTGTATAGAAAATTTAAATAAAATACTTGAAAGATATAATTTAAAACCTGTAAATTGGAAAATTTATAACAAAGATTTTTTATTCTCAAATGAAAAAGAAAAATTTGATTATGTAATAGGAAATCCTCCTTTTATAAAATATTCTGAGATTAATTTAGACTTGAGAAAAATATTATATGAAAATTTTAAAAGTTGTCAAAAGGGTAAATTTGATTATTATTTTCCTTTTATTGAGAAAGGATTGAAGTTATTAAATAATAAGGGTAAATTGGCATATATATTACCAAATAGTTTATTTAAAAATGTATCAGGAAAGGTAATTAGAGATGAAATTCTAAAATATAATTTGAAAATTGTAGATTATACAGGTTTGAAAATATTTAAAAAAGTGAAACTTCCTATCTCTATAGTTTGTTGTGAAAATCATAAAGAAGTAACAAGTTATGTAAAATATACAGATGTAAAAAATAAAATAGAAAAAAATATAGAAAAGAAAAAGTTAAAAAAAAAGTGGATTTTTGAAACATATATTTCTAATAAAGGTCCTAAATTAAAAGAATTTATAGATGCTCATATGAGTATAGCAACTTTATCGAATAATGTTTTTTTAATAAAAGATAACTATAAAATAAAGGATGATTATTTTATAATTAATAATTTTCCTGTTGAGAAAAAAATAATTAGAAAAGCAGTAAGTCCAAGATCTGTCGAAAGAAAAAAAAAAGAGTTTATTATATTTCCATACAAAAAAAATAAAAATAATAAATTTGAAAAATATGAGGAAAAAGAATTTCAACAACATTTTCCAATGGCAGAAAAATATTTGCAAGATAAAATTCAAATATTAAATAGAAGAAAATCAGATAAAAATTCTAAATGGTTTGAATACGGAAGGAATCAAGGAATATATAATAGTTATCAACAAAAAATATTATTATCAACGATTATTACTCAAAAAGTTAAAATATATTTTTTATCGGAAGAGGAAATTCCATATTCAGGTATTTGCATAACAAGTAAGAAGAAGGAGAATTTGGAAATAGCATATTGTATATTGAAATCCAATAAATTTTTAGAGTATATTTATTCAGTAGGAATATCAACAAATGGCGAGTCTGTTAGAATTTCACCTAAGGATATTTTAAATTATAATATTGAGGAGAAAGATTATGAACGATTTAGAAAGAGAAATAGAAATACAATCAAGTCAAATTTATAGAGAATCATACCAAATGTCGATAGGAGAATTAGTGAATTTATATAAAGATGATGAAATAGATATACATCCAGAATTTCAAAGATTATTCAGATGGAATAATTATCAAAAAACAAGGTTAATAGAATCAATATTGTTAAATATACCGATTCCATCAATTTTTGTTAGTCAAAATGAGGAAGGCATTTGGGATGTAATTGATGGAGTTCAACGATTGTCCACAATATTTCAATTTATGGGAATTCTTAAGAATGAAAACGGGGAAAAAATAAAGCCTTTGATTTTAGATTCAACAGATTATTTACCTTCATTAAAAGGATATGGATGGTCAACAGGTGAAAAACAATTCACAAAAATTCAACAATTAGATTTCAAAAGGTCTAGAATGGATGTAATTATAGTAAAAAAAGGTAGCGATTCTAAAGCTAAATATGAATTATTTCAACGTTTAAATACAGGAGGATCTAATTTAGAGCCACAAGAAGTACGAAATTGTTTAATTATAATGGCAAATAAACATATTTTTGAATTACTTTCTGAATGTGAAAATAATAGTAATTTTAATGAATGTATCCCTGTTAGTGATAGGAAAGAATTAGAACAGTATAAAAAGGAATTGATATTACGAATGTTAATAGGAGTGTCTACTGATTTAGATGAACTAGGGAAATACAAAGACTTAAGTGAAATGTTGGATAAAGAAATTTTAAAGATTTGTGAAGATGAACAATTTGATAAAGATATTTTTAAATTAAAATTCAAAAAAACTTTTAAGCTTTTAAATACGGCATTGGGTGAAGATGTATTTAAAAAATACAATGATGAAAAATCTAAATTTGGAGGAGCTGTTCTAAATGCTTCATTTCAAGCAATTTCTGTTGGAGTATATGAAAATTTAGAATCTATTACAGAACAGATAATTATACATAAAATAAAAAAAATGTATAATAATAAGAAATTCAAAAAAAATCTTGGAAAAGGAGTAAAGCCAGTATATAGATTTAAAGATTTATCATTATTTGGAAAGGATTACTTTAGAAATGAAGATAAATGATTTAAATTCACTACAAGAACATATAGATAAGGAAATTGCTTGGAGAAAAAAAGAACTTTCTTGGCAAAGTGAACTAGTTGTTACGAGCAAGGAAAAAAATAGAGAGTATGTAATAAGAGCTGCTATGCTTATTTTATATTCTCATTGGGAAGGTACTATTAAAAGAGTTGGAGAATATTATTTGTGTTATGTTGGATGTCAAAATTTAAAATATAAAGATTTAAAGCATAATTTTTTAGGAATTTTATTGTTTAAAAAACATAAGAATCTTAGTAATTCAAAAAAAGCTAAAGATTATAATTCTTGTATATTGGAATTAATTAAAGAGGAAAAGAGATATAAAAATCTTTATGAAGTAATACCTGTAAAATCAAACTTAAATTCAGAAGCGTTTAAAAATATTTTAGAATTAATAGGTGTTTCAATAGAAGATGAGGAAATTCAGTTAGATGATAATTTGATAGATGTGGTTTTGCTGGGAACAAGAAATAAAATTGCACACGGAGAAAGGTTTGAAAATTTAAATATAGATGAAGAGAGATTTTTAGATATTTCTAGAAAGGTATTAAAAATTATAGAAACTTTCTGTGAAACAATAATGAATTATGCAATTAATCAAAAGTATCTAAAAAGAATTTGAGGAAAAATTTGTAAGAAAATATGAGAAATTAAAATAAAAAATAAAGTCTTTTTTGCTTCTTTTTGTGGCGAAAATTTATAGGAAATAAAAAAATAAAAAGAAGAGTGAAAATACCGAAAGGAGTGAAAAAATTGAATTTTCTTTTTGAAATAGGATTAGAAGAATTGCCTTCGAGATATGTAGACGAGGCTGAAAGTAATTTGAAAAAAATTGCGGAAAAAGAGTTAAAAGAAGAAAGAATTACATTTTCAGGAATAGAATCTTTTAGTACGCCGAGAAGAGTGGCGATTATTGTTAAAGATATTGCTGAAAAACAAGCGGATTTGGATAAAAAAAGTGTTGGACCTTCAGTGGAAATCGCTTATAAAGATGGAGCATTGACAAAAGCTGGAGAAGGATTTATAAAATCACAAGGAGCGACACCTGATGATGTAAAAATTATCGAAAATGAAAAAGGGAAATATATTTCAATTGAAAAATTTATTGCTGGAAAACCTACAAAAGAAGTGTTGCCAGAAATATTGTCGAATGTTATTAAAAAAATCGAGTTTGAAAAATCAATGAAATGGTCAGATAGAACATTTAGATTTGCAAGACCGATAAAATGGTTTGTGACTTTGCTTGGAACAGAAGTATTGCCTTTTGAGTTTGAAGGATTAAAAGGTGGAAACAAAACTCGTGGAATGAGATATTTTGCACCACAAGATGTTGAAATTTCAAATCCTGACGAATACGTTTCAAAATTGAGAGAAAATAGTGTAATTGCTAGAAAAGCTGAAAGAAAAGCGGAAATTTTGAAAAGTATAAAAGAAAATTGTGAAAATGATGGTGATGTTGCAATTATCAATAATTATTTATTGGAAGAAGTTGTGAATTTGGTGGAATATCCTTTTGCGATAAAAGGTGAGTTTAATCCTGATTATTTGGACCTTCCAGAAGATATTATTACGATAACTATGGAAACACACCAAAGATATTTTCCAGTGAAAGATGCAAATGGAAGATTGACAAATAAATTTATTGTAATTAGAAATGCACCTGAATATTCGGAAGTTGTGAAAAAAGGTAATGAAAAAGTTATCGAGCCAAGACTTGCCGATGCAAAATTCTTTTTTGACGAAGATTTAAAAAATAAATTTGCCGATAATGTGGAAAAATTAAAAGAAGTTACATTCCAAAAAGATATGGGAACAATTTACGAAAAAATGCAAAGAAGTAAAAAAATCGCTGAATATTTGGCAGATGAATTGGGATATGGAGTGAAAAAGAAAAATATCTTAAGAACAGTGGAACTTTCAAAAGCAGACTTGGTTTCAAACGTAATTGCAGAAAAAGAATTTACAAAATTGCAAGGATTTATGGGATCAGTTTATGCTGAAAAACAAGGTGAAGATAAAGAAGTGGCACTTGGAATTTTTGAACATTACTTGCCAAGATACCAAAACGATATTTTACCGACAACTATTGAAGGAGCATTAGCTGGAATTGCTGATAAAATCGATACTGTAGTAGGTTGTTATTCGGTAGGTTTAAAACCAACAAGTTCAAAAGACCCTTATGCGTTGAGAAGAGCGGTTCAAGGAATCGTTCAAGTGGCATTGGATTCTAAATTAGAATTAAATTACGAAAAATTAGTTGAAAAGGCTTACGAAATTTTTGCAGCTGACAAAAAAGTGTTGGATAAAAATGTTGTGAAAAATGTGGTAGAATTGTTTAAACAAAGATTATCAAATGTTTTAGGCGAAAAATACAGCAAAGATTTGATTTCATATGAAATTAACCTTGAAAACAATATCGTAAAATTAAATGACAGATTGTCAGTATTATTGGAATTGTCAAAAACAGAAAATTTTGAAACATTGATTAACTTATTAAAAAGGGTAAAAAATATAGTTAAGGATAATAAAGATGAAATCAAAATTTCAGAAAATTTATTTGAAAAAAACGAGGAAAAAGCTATATTTAACTTAGGAAATGAATTGGAGCTGCTTGAAAATAAAGAGTTCGCAAATTATATTCAAGTTTTATTGAATAACGCAAATGTAATAAATAACTATTTTGATAATGTAATAATTAACGCAGATGATGAAACAATTAAAAATAACAGAGTTTCTACGCTTAAAAAATTAGAAAAATCAATTGATAAAATGATAAATATATAAAATTTTTAAGAAATTTTGAATTGTTTAATTGCTGAATTACTAGTCAATATTGGAATCTCGAATAGTTTTCACAGTTAAATAATAGAAAAATAAAATTTTTAGTATTGACTTTTTAAAAAAAAAGTGCTAATATCTAACCATAAAACGATGGTTAAATTAAATATAACCCGATATAAAATTAACAAAAAAAACTTGATTTTTTTGCTAAAATAGTGTATACTTACTTAAGTAAAGTTAGATTAAAAAATTCAAATTATTGGAAAATTTTTTTAAAAAATTAATTAATTTTTGGTTTTTTAGAAAATATATAATTTGAATGAAAGTGTCTTATTGTGTACCTATTTAAGCATAATCAAGGCAGTGCAGAAGTAAAATTAAATAGAAAATTCAGGAGGAATTAAAATGAAAAAATTAGTTATTTTGGGAACAGCTTTATTAGCTTTGAATGCTGTAGCGTCTGAATTCCAAGTAAAAGGTGGATATGATTTCTACAGAAAATATAAATCAGGAGCAGATTATTGGAAACATTCTGATTTTAAAGTAAAAAATGGTGCAACTGCGGGTGTTGAATACATCGTAGACAACCAAGGTGAATTTGAATGGGGATTAGGAGGAGAATACAAATTCTCTAATAACTCAGGAAAATTAAAACCTAAAAAAGAACAATGGAATGGTACTTATTCAACTGCTAAAAAACTTGGTAGAGATGTACCAGTTTATGCTTTAGGTAAATTTAACTTAATTACAACTAACGGAGGAAACGATGCTTTATATGTATTAGGTAGAGCAGGATATAACTTCGCTAAAGAATCAAGAGAAGCAAGAAAGCAGGCAGGATTAGACATTAAAGGTGGTCTATATACTGCAGCAGGAATTGGTACTGAATTTGGACCAGTTTCATTGGAAGCTTTATATGAAAGATCTAGCTTTAAAGTAACAGACAAAACTCCAAATGTTGGTGTAACTAAATATAGAGATCATTTAGATTCAGTTGGAGTAAGAGTAGGTTATAGAATTGGTCAATTGAAAAATGACAGATCACCTAAAGTTATAACTCAAACAGTAGAAGTACCTGTACCAACTCCAGTTCCTACACCTGATAATACAATTGATACTAGAGGAAATGCTGTATTACCATTTAGCTGCTCAGTTGATGATAAAAAATGTGTAATCAGAGGATTTAAAGTTGATGGAAGAGTACCAAACGAAAATGAACAAAACGACTTGAGAAAAATTGCAGACGTAATTAATCAATTTGCTGATGGTGGAACAATTGATTTCGTTGGACATACAGATTCAACTGGTTCAAATGCTTACAACCAAAAATTATCAGTTGCAAGAGCACAAAACGTAGCAAGATTGTTAAGAGAATATGGACTTAAAAATTCAATTTCTTATGGAACAATCACTGGACAAGGTGAAACTAACCCAATGGATACTAACGATACACAACAAGGAAGATACAATAACAGAAGAGTTGAATTATTCTTCCAAAACGTAAACTTCCAAAACGTTAAATTCATTAACCAATAATAATTAATAATTTGGGAACTATTTTATATAGTTCTCAAATTTTATAATTATGAAGTTATAGTTTAAAAGAGGTGAAAAGCCTCTTTTTTGTATAATAAAAAATATGAGAAAAAAATGATTAAATATTTTCTTTTTTTGTAAAAAATGTGATATAATTTATTATAATTATGTATTGTTCAGGAGAAAAAATTGAAGAATAATTTTAGAGAAAATTTATTAACTGTAGAAAAAATGAGAGAAAAAATAATCGAACTGAAAAGAGAGGGGAAAAGAGTAGTTTTTACAAATGGAGTGTTTGACATTTTGCACATAGGTCATCTGACTTATTTGGAAGAAGCTAGGAATTTAGGAGATGTTCTGGTTGTGGGTGTCAACAGCAACTCTTCCGTCAAAGTCAATAAAGGCGACAAAAGACCGATTAACGATGAAAAAAATAGAGCGTTCGTGCTTTTGGGGACAAAATTTGTGGATTTTGCGGTTATTTTTGATGAGAAGACGCCGGAAAAACTTCTGGATATTCTAAAACCTAACATTCATGTGAAGGGTGGAGATTACAGAAAGGAAGATTTGCCAGAAACAAAGACTGTGGAAAAAAATGGCGGAGAAGTTAAAATTTTATCTTTTGTTGACAATGTTTCCACAACAGATATAATTAATAAAATAATTAAAGTTTATTAAATAGTGCAAGAACACTCGCGACTTTATTCGTGAGATGAATTGTACGAAAATTTTAGTAAGCATATAGGGAAACTTGTATGTA
>ERZ772955.1878-NODE-1878-length-12216-cov-3.451114_pt1 | contig 12216 bp, 9 predicted proteins | sample MGYA00511133_ERZ772955 | MGnify/ENA primary metagenome ERZ772955 (study PRJEB29015, sample SAMEA2737914) | human oral metagenome | biome: human oral; feature: human-associated habitat; material: dental | place: China | collected 2149 ... | reverse complement strand
AATATCAATAACTTTATTTTGTAATCTTTTATTTTCTATTTTGAACACTAATTTAATTTGTAAAATAAACAAAGTTTTCCAAAACTTTTTGTAACGTGCTGTTATTTAATGACTTGACATTTATTAACACGCAAAAAGTTGTCCAAAATGATTAACTTATATATTTATATGCTATCTTTGCAAATGAATTTCAAACCATATTCACCTATAAAATAATGATACAGACCGTAGTAAAAAGAGACGGACGAATAGTCGGTTTCAACGAACAGAAAATCATGGCAGCCATCCGAAAGGCCATGATGCACACCGAAAAGGGTGAGGATGACGCACTCGTACAGAAGATTACAGACCACATTTGCATTCATGGTAAGAGCCAGATGACCGTGGAGAAAATTCAGGATTCCGTTGAAATGGAGCTCATGAAGAGTGCTCGAAAGGATGTAGCACAGAAGTATATTGCCTATCGCAATCAGCGAAGCATCGCACGAAAGGCCAAGACCCGTGACGTGTTTATGGAGATTGTGAACATCAAGAATAATGATGTGACACGCGAAAATGCCAATATGAATGCAGACACTCCGGCCGGAATGATGATGAAGTTTGCTTCGGAAACAACGAAACCCTTTGTGGATGATTATCTGTTGTCTGAAGATGTGCGTGATGCTGTGGCACATAATTACATTCATATTCACGACAAAGACTATTATCCTACAAAGAGTCTGACTTGCGTTCAGCATCCGCTGGATCATATTCTGGAGCATGGTTTCGTGGCCGGACACGGCTCTTCGCGACCTGCCAAGCGCATAGAGACGGCGGCAGTACTGGCTTGTATCTCTTTAGAAACCTGTCAGAATGAAATGCACGGCGGTCAGGCTATCCCTGCGTTCGACTTCTATTTGGCCCCCTATGTGCGCAGTTCATATATAGAAGAGGTGAAAAACTTGGAGAAACTGACGGGACGTGATCTTGCTTCACTGTATCATAAAGAGTTTGATGACTTTATTCTGAAAGACCTTGATGGGCTTGAAGGTGACGAAAGACTTTGTCAGCACGCTATGAACAAGACCGTGAACCGCGTGCATCAAGCTATGGAAGCCTTCATTCACAACATGAATACCATTCACAGTAGGGGTGGAAATCAAGTGGTTTTCTCGTCAATCAACTATGGAACGGATACCTCGGCAGAGGGGCGTTGCATCATGCGTGAACTGCTGAAATCAACGTATGAGGGTGTAGGTAATGGTGAAACGGCTATTTTCCCGATACAGATATGGAAGAAAAAACGTGGTGTAAGCTATCTTCCTGAAGACCGGAACTATGATCTTTATCAGTTGGCCTGCAAGGTAACTGCACGCCGTTTCTTCCCGAATTTCTTAAATCTTGATGCCACGTTCAACCGGAACAGCAACTGGAAAGCTGACGATCCGAAGCGCTATCTGTGGGAAGTTGCGACAATGGGATGCCGCACTCGCGTTTTTGAAAACCGTTTCGGTCCAAAGACAAGTGTGGCTCGTGGTAACCTTAGTTTTACAACAATCAACATCGTTAAGTTAGCTATTGAGTGCATGCAAATCGCTGATAAGGAAGAGCGTATTAATGCTTTCTTCGCCAAACTCGACAATATATTGGAGATAACAGCTAAGCAGTTGGACGACCGTTTCCAGTTCCAGAAGACTGCTTTTGCCAAGCAATTCCCGCTGTTGATGACGAAGTTGTGGATTGATTGCGATAAGCTTCAGCCTTCAGATACGATTGAAAGTGTGCTTAATCAAGGCACTCTCGGTATCGGTTTCATTGGTCTGGCCGAATGTCTGAAGGCTTTGATAGGCAAGCATCATGGTGAAAGCGAAGAAGCGCAGGCTTTAGGTTTGAGGATTGTAACGTATATGCGTGACCGTGTTAACGATTTCTCGGAGCGTTATCAGCATAATTACAGTGTGTTGGCAACACCGGCTGAAGGACTGTCGGGCCGTTTCACAAAGTTCGACCGCAAGCGTTTCGGTGAGATAGAAGGCGTGACCGACCGCGAATATTACACCAATTCAAACCACGTTCCGGTATATTATAAGTGCTCGGCACTGCATAAGGCACAGGTGGAAGCGCCTTATCATGACCTTACACGTGGCGGACATATCTTCTATGTAGAGATTGATGGCGATGCAACGCATAATCCGGAGGTCATTGCTAACGTAGTAGATATGATGGATAAATACAACATTGGATATGGCAGTGTGAACCATAACCGCAACCGTTGTATGGATTGTGGCTATGAAAATTCGGATGCCAAGCTCGATGTCTGCCCTAAGTGTGGCAGCCAACATATAGATAGGTTGCAGCGCATCACAGGCTATTTAGTGGGGACAACAGACCGTTGGAACCAAGGAAAATTAGCCGAATTGAATGATCGCGTGACGCATGTTGATGGTGCTTGTAAGTAAGAATGATATCCCCTCCCTTGTCTGAAGGGAGGGGATATTGCTGTATTTTTGTTTGGAAAATGGCTATGATAAGTGTTTTGAAAATAGTGCACGACACGATGGTTGACGGCCCGGGATTTCGCACATCCATTTATTGTGCAGGCTGTCCGAATGGCTGTCCAGGTTGTCATAACCCGCAGTCGTGGGATATTAAGAATGGAACGATGATGGAAACTGCCGAAATTATGCAGGAAATCACTAAGGATCCTTTTGCCAATGTGACTTTCACGGGGGGTGATCCAATGTTCCAACCTGAAGGTTTCCTGGCCTTGGCAAAGACTATCAAGCATCAGACGAAGAAAACGATATGGTGTTATAGCGGCTTTGTTTTCGAAACATTGTTGAAGAACCCGGCACAGCGTGAATTGCTTCAATACGTTGATGTGTTGGTTGATGGTCCTTTTATAGAGGCGCAGAAAGATACTGATTTGATTTTCAGAGGCAGCAGCAATCAGCGTCTGATTGATGTAAAGCGCTCGTTGGAAGAGGGCATGACCGTGCTGTTGGATTATCGCCCGTTGGAACTCGGCATGTGAAAAGCAGGGGAGTAGCGGCCAAGTAACTCTGCTTTTTGTAAATATTATAGCCTGTTTTTAACACTTCTAAGTATCTCCTTCTGTAGAAATAAAGAAGCAGAAATAGGGGAGTTACCTCATGATTGAATTGATTTTAGCATACAATATGGCGTGTAATGCATTGTAATTTGATGCAGATTACACGCTTTTTTGCGTTAGAATACGCGATGAAATGATGCAGATTACGCTGTAACTCCATACAGATTGCAATACTTTTTGTCGTGATTTTACTGCGAATATCAGCTTGAAATTCATAACATACTGATTTTCAATAGTTTGTTAAATGCCTGAAATTTGAGCGAATTTGGAGTGAGGAAGAGTTTTGTTTCAAATACGCAAATCTGATGAGAGCTATTGTAAAATTAGTTGAAGAAAATTAACATATAATTCGTTTCCTTATAGGAGTTGTCGAAAATAGATACGCTTTGTTGCTGTGTCTGTAGGAGGATGATGGTTTACCTAAAGGTTGTGATTGAAAGAAAGTTTTCTTTTTGTGGTATCATTGTGTCTGGATTTCGTTTTCGGTAGAAGCAGATTGTCTTGAAAAATTACCTGTTTAGAGGTTGATTTCCAATCAAATTTGTTGAATTTCTTGATAGTTTGGGATGTCCTCTAAATATAAATATTTTTGATAGTTATAATCCATTTTGCAGCAATAGTGTTGGAGACCGTTAGATACAATGAGATAGTCTACGTGGAGTAGCATATTGTAGACCGTGATTTGGTCAAACACTTTCTGTGTAATGGCAATATGGGGTGCCTTGTATTCAATGATGATACGCGGTTTCAGTTCACGTGAATAGAGTACGGTGTCTGCACGAAGATGCTTGTCGCCAATCTTGAGTTTCACTTCGTTTGCCAAAAGAGTTGCGGGGTAACCTTTGTGATTAATCAAAAAATGTACAAAGTGTTGACGCACCCATTCTTCTGGGGTGAGAGCCACATACTTACGGCGTAAAATATCGAAAATCGTTGGCTTTGTGGGAGTGCCGGATAACTTTATTTCGTAATCGGGTAGGTTTAATGGAATCATTTTATTATTTTTGCAGAGAAAGAACGGGCTGTAAATAAGGGCTTTCTTATAATTACAAGCCTCTATTGCCTGTTTTTTGCAAAGATAAACAATAAAAATAAAATATCGGGATGCCTGAAAAGAAAAATACAGGAACATCGTATGAAACGATAATGCGTGACTTGAAAGCACGCAATTTTTCACCTATATATATATTGATGGGGGAAGAATCCTATTACATTGATAAGATTTCAGATTATATTGCAGATAATGTGCTGAAGCCGGAAGAGCGTGATTTCAATCAAACTATAGTGTTTGGCTCTGATGTTTCGGCCTCACAAATCGTGGATTCTGCCAAGGCTTTTCCAATGATGGCCGAGAAACGGGTTGTGATAGTGAAAGAATCACAGAACTTGAAAGGTACGGAACCTTTGGAGAAATATTTCAAAAATCCAGTTCCTTCCACGGTTCTTGTCTTTTGTCATAAGAATGGAAGTATTGATAAAAGAAAGAAGATTATTCCAGCTGCACAGGCAGGTGGCGCTGTGATTTTTGAGAGTAAGAAACTTTATGAGCGCGAATTGCCTGGATTTATTGAAACTTATTTGCGACAGCATCAAGCCACGGTAGAACAGAAAGCAGCCCAGATGATTGCCGATCATGTGGGAGCTGACTTGAACAGATTGACTTCTGAACTTGATAAGGTTTTGATTTCTTTGCCTGCATCTGATAGGAGAGTAACCCCTGATGTGGTTGAAAAGGAAATAGGAGTCAGTAAAGATTTCAATGCTTTTGAACTACGAAATGCAATCGTTCAGAGGGATATTTATAAGGCGAATTTAATTATAAAATATTTTGACAACAATCCAAAAGCAGGATCGTTGTTTTCATTTCTCCCAATGATTTTTTCTTACTTCGAAAATCTGATGATAGCATTTTATTCGCCAAATAAAAACAATGAAAATGCTGTTGCAGAGTTCCTGGAATTGAGAAATGGGTGGGCTGCCAGAGACTATCTTACAGGGATGCGAAACTACTCGGGAATGAAAACGATGCAGATAATTTCTAAAATAAGAGAAATAGATGCCAAAAGTAAAGGTCTTGATAACCCAAATACACCTCCGGGAGAGTTAATGAAGGAACTGATTTTCTTCATTTTGCACTAAAAATACCCTTTTTCTACCTCTTTTTTCTCTAAAACGAGCACTCTTGAAGGGTGCTTTTTTTAGGCTTAAATCATTATAAATAAATGCTTTAACCTGTTTTTACCCCCTCTAAAACTCGCGTATTTTCAAACGAAAAAGTTCCTGTTCTGAATATCGTAAGCATTTGAAACCTTTTGTAAAATAAAATCATGAACATGGAGTTGGCTTCACAGAAAATTCCTGTTACCGCAAGTTACAAGTTCAAAGTCCCAACTTATTGCATTCAGGCGTCCTCTTAAGCAATTCAAAATCAAAGATAAAATGACTCGTACGGCGACAGAAACACACATAAACAACGCCGCATATGGGTTCACCCACCTGACATTTCACTGACAAACCACTTAAAAAAGTGAAATATAAGCAGTTTATACTCCATTGGAAAGACGACTTTACATGAAATGTATTATCTTTGCACTACTATTTCGAAATAATACATTCTATAAATAAATGAAACAGTACAAGTTAGTAGACAATGTGCTGGGGTGGCTTGCTTTTCTGATTGCCGCCTTTGTCTATTGCTCTACAATCGAACCGACAGCCAGCTTTTGGGACTGCCCAGAGTTTATCACAACAGGTTACAAACTTGAAATCGGACACCCACCCGGGGCACCGTTCTTCATGTTAACGGCCAATCTCTTTTCGCAGTTTGTCAGCAATCCGTCTGATGTTGCACGCATGGTCAACACGATGAGTGCGCTATTGAGTGCGACAACCATTCTGTTCCTCTTTTGGACGGTAACCCATCTGACACGGAAACTGATACTGAAAGACTGGAGTGAACTCACTACGGCAAAGATGATTATCATCGAAGGAGCCGGTCTTGTGGGCGCACTCATCTATGCTTTCAGCGATACCTTCTGGTTTTCAGCCGTTGAAGGCGAAGTTTATGCCTATTCATCTGCCTTCACTGCAATCGTGTTCTGGCTCATTCTGAAATGGGAAGACCATGCCGACGAACCTCACAGTGACCGTTGGCTCGTGCTCATCACCTATATGACAGGTCTCAGCATCGGTGTGCATTTGCTCAACCTGCTGTGTATCCCGGCTATCGTTCTCGTGTTCTGCTATCGCAAATTCCCGAACATCGAACTGAAAGGCTCGCTCATTGCACTCTTCATTTCATTCGTTCTTGTGGCTGCAGTGCTCTATGGCGTAGTGCCAGGTATTATCACCGTGGGCGGTTGGTTTGAGTTGTTGTTTGTCAATGTGCTTGGATGTCCGTTCAATACAGGTGAGATTATCTACATTCTTCTGCTTGTTGCAACTGTGCTTTGGGCCATTTATGAAAGCTATACCGACAAGAGTGAGAAGCGAACCAACATCTCGTTTGTTGCTTCTGTGGCTATGCTGGGCATTCCATTCTATGGTTTCGGTTGGTCGGCTGTGGTCATTGGTGTCGTTATTCTGGTGCTCATTTGGTTTGCACTGAACTACAAACACACTGTTGACAAGAAGAAAGTGAGCTATGTAACTGCACGCATCAAGAACACAACCCTGCTCTGCATGCTGATGCTGATGATTGGTTATTCAAGCTATGCACTCATCGTTATCCGCTCTACGGCCAATCCTCCGATGGATCAGAACTCACCGGAAGACATCTTCACCTTGGGCAGTTATCTGAGTCGCGACCAGTATGGTGACCGTCCATTAGTCTATGGTCAGGCTTACACTTCACAGGTGGCACTGCAAGTAGACGGCAATATGTGCAAGCCAAAGATGACAGAAGGTGCCCCCATCTATGCCCGCAAAGAGAAAGCCAACGCTGATGAGAAAGACTCATACTTCGTTGTAAGTCACAAGAATAAATACCAATATGCGCAGAACATGCTCTTCCCACGCATGTATGACCAGGCACATGCACAGGCTTATGAGCAATGGATGGGCGGTGTTGATGGCTATGATGTCGCTTATGACCGCTGTGGAGAGCCTATAACTGTAAAGATACCGACTCAAGTTGAGAATATCCGTTTCTTCCTTTCTTACCAGTGTAACTTCATGTATTGGCGCTACTTCATGTGGAACTTCGCCGGACGTCAGAATGACATACAAGGTAATGGTGAACTTGAACACGGCAACTGGATTACCGGTATTCCGTTTATTGACAATGCTCGGTTAGGCGATCAAAGCAAACTTCCAGCCGATCTGCAAAACAACAAAGGGCATAACGTGTTCTATTGTCTTCCACTTCTTCTGGGAATCATAGGACTTTTCTGGCAAGCATGGCGTGGAAAGCGTGGCATCCGACAGTTCTGGGTGGTGTTCTTCCTATTCTTTATGACGGGTTTGGCCATTGTTATCTATCTCAACCAGACTCCAATGCAGCCACGTGAGCGTGATTATGCCTACGCAGGTTCATTCTATGCGTTTGCCATCTGGTGTGGTATTGGTGTGGCTGCAATCTACGATTTACTCAAGAAGTACACACATATCAACGAGAAAGTGCTGGCTACTGCCGTTTCAATCTTAGCATTGTTGGTTCCTATCCAAATGGTGAGCCAGACATGGGATGACCACGATCGCAGTGGCAGATATACCTGCCGAGACTTTGGGCAGAACTATCTGATGACCTTGCAGGATAAGGGTAATCCCATTATCTTCACCAATGGCGATAACGACACGTTCCCACTTTGGTACAATCAAGAAGTAGAAGGCGTCAGAACCGATGCCCGGGTGTGCAACTTGAGCTATTTAGCTACCGACTGGTACATTGACCAAATGAAGCGACCTGCCTATAATTCGCCGGCTGTTCCTATCAGTTGGCCACGCATAGACTTCTGCTCGGGTACGAATGACTATATCACTGTGCAGCCGGATGCTAAGAAACAGATACTTCAGTTCTACAAGGAAAACCCCGCACAAGCTAAGGCGCAGTTTGGTGATGAACCGTTCGAACTGAAGAACATCATGAAATATTGGGTGCGCGCAAAAGATGCCAACATGCACGTCATTCCCACCGACACGGTGTATGTAACCATCGACAAAGCGGCTGTGAAGAAGAGTGGCATGATGTTGGCTTCCGACTCGATACCCAATCAAATGGTGATTTCACTCTCGGGAAAGAATGCCCTTTACAAAAATGATTTGATGATGCTCGAAATCATTTCGCGCAGCAACTGGACACGTCCTGTCTATGTGGCACTCACCGTTGGCCCCAAAAGCTACATGAACTTGGGTGACAACTTCGTGCAAGAAGGTTTGGCCAACCGCATCACGCCCTTCACAACCACCAACAATGGTAAGAACGGCAGCGCCAAGAACTTCGACACCGAAAAAACTTATCGCAATGTGATGACGCGCTATAAGTTTGGCGGTTTGCAGAAGAAAGGCCTCTATGTGGATGAAACCGTCATGCGCATGTGCTACACCCATCGCAGGCTGTTTGCGCAATTAGCACAGGAACTCATCAAGGAAGGCAAATACGACAAGGCGAAGAAAGTGCTCGACAAATGTCTCGAAGTGCTCCCGGCCTACAATATTCCGCACAACTATGTCAGTGGAAGCCTTGACTTGGCCGAGTGCTATGCCATCTTAGGACAGCAGCAAAAGGCCGAGCAACTCTTCAATGCCGTGTGGAAGAACAGCGAGCAATATGTGGACTTCTATCTTGCCTTGTCGGGCAATAACTTCGACATATCGATGAGCGATTGTCTGCGTGAGTTCACCATCATGCAGGAATGCAGCAAAATTGCACCACTCATCAGCCAGACGTTAGCGAAAAAGACCGAGAAGATTTTCCAAAATAAGTTCGTCAATTATCGCGAGAAAGGCGGCTATGTGCCCATACAGAAAGGAAAATAAAAACACAGCGCAACCATGTTTATAGAACAACCTGCAAAATGGTTGCGCTGGCTTTATCCCAGTGCGACTTGGAGAATGGACAAAAGCGAACATGCAGTTTATCTCACGTTCGACGATGGCCCCATCCCCGGGTCGACACCCTTTATTCTTGAAACGCTTCGCCGCTACAACGTGAGAGCCACGTTCTTTATGGTGGGTGAGAATGTGTTGCGCTATCACGACCTCTACAATCAGATTGTTGCAGATGGGCATCAGGTGGGCAATCACACTTTTAATCACATCGGTGCTTTCAAACATTGGGTCATCACCTATGCCATCAACACCGAAAAGGCCAACGAGCTCATCCACTCACACCTATTCCGTCCGCCCCACGGCTGGATGCGTTACACCGCCTATTGGTGGCTCAAACGGAAATATAGGATTATCATGTGGGATCTTGTTACACGTGATTATTCTAAATGGATGAAGGCAAAAGATGTTGTCGACAATGTGAAAAAGTACGCCCGAAACGGCTCTATCATCACCTTTCACGACTCGCTCAAGAGTATCGACAAACTGAAAACTGCACTCCCACAAGCCCTCGAATGGCTCATCAAAGAAGGTTATGAATTTAAAACATTCGAATGACATAGAAACCCTAACCCTACACATCAAAGCCGAAGCACAACGCCTCGGCTTTTTTGCTTGTGGCATAGCGCAAGCAAGACCGGTAGATGAAGAGACAGCCGCACACTTGAAACGCTGGCTCGATGATGAGAAGTTCGCGGGCATGGACTACATGAACAACAACACAGACAAGCGACTCGATCCACGGTTGTTGCTCAAAAATGCGCAGAGCATCATCTGCGTGGCACTGAACTATGCCCCTAAACAAGCCTTCGCCCCACATGAATATCACATTGCGAACTATGCCCTTGGGCAAGACTACCACGATATTATGAAACACAAACTGCGCCAACTGGCAGCGAGTTGTGGTTTTGAAGACGACCTCATCAGCCAAAATCCGCAAGCGAAACGCTGTCGCATCTTCGTTGATTCTGGCCCCATTTTAGAACGCTATTGGGCAGAACGTGCAGGTTTAGGTTGGATAGGAAAAAATCATCAACTGATTATTCCGCATGCAGGAAGCATGTTTTTCTTGGGCGAGATACTCGTTGACCAACCCCTCCTCTACGATGAACCGACTAAAAATCGATGTGGAAAATGCACCAAATGCCTGCAAGCCTGTCCCACGAAAGCCATCACATCTGACAACGAAATAGATGCCTTTCGCTGCCTTTCCTACCAGACCATTGAAAATCGTTCTGATATTGCAGCGCCATTTTCAGCCGCATTAGGCAACACGATTTATGGTTGCGATGAATGTTTAAAAGCCTGCCCGTGGAATCGATTTGCCACACCTAACGACACACCCGAACTGCAACCACGCCCCGAACTGCTGGCTATGACGCAAGAGCAATGGCAAAATTTGACCGAAGAAGAATATCGTAAACTCTTCAAAGGAAGTGCCGTGAAAAGAGCGAAATATCAAGGCCTCATGCGAAATATCAAGGCCGCCGCTTGCGCATCACAAAAAAATAAACTATCTTTACCCCCAAAAAGGAGGGAACATGACACAGAAGATTAACTGCTATCAAGCGGCTTTTTCCTACGTGAAAGCCTTTTTCGAAGCCTTCGCAACAGGCATCCTCGATGGAAAAGCAACGGATAACAACAAAAAGAAACAATATACGCCTCAACAAGTGAAAGCGCAAATGCTTGTTTTCTACCCGCACCTCAATCCTGTGTTCATAGAACTTGTGGCGCCGGTATTGGCAAAACTCACCTATAAAGATGCAGAGACCTTGGCCGAGAAGTTGCGCAACACATTTCAACATCAAGCTCCCGATGCCAAACAGTATCTAAAGCTTGTTTGTAGAACACAAAAACTTTACGAGGCCGTTATCAGCGAATATCAGCGCAATTTTGCTTTAATCTTGCAAGGTAATTTAAACACTGAAGACAGCAGTTGCACACAGTACAAGGGCATTCGGCTCGCATTCATCGATGAACCCACCGCTATTCATCTCTTGGTGAGGCTCATCATGAAGACCTATGTCAAGGCACTTCGATTGGCTAATCCACAGAAGTCCAGCCTCGACCAGGCCTCAATCTACAAACTTATTCTTACCAACCTGCACGTCATTCGTGGGGAGGTGCAAATAAAAGAACCCCCCACCGACCTCTATGAACTCTTTAAAATGGCATGCGGAAACGAGACTAACATGAACGTTACGTATAACGCCATGACTGAAATGTATCGGGAATTAGCAACCGAAGATCATATTATCGCATTTGATGACCAAGCCAACTGAGAAAGAAGCGCTCAAAAAGAGTCGACTTTACCAGCAGATTGTGACGCTCACACGTCTCACAGACACCTATCAATTAGATGCAATCCTGGGGCTTATTCCTGGAGGAATAGGTGATTTCGTGGCCGCATTCTTTGCCCTTGCCCACATCTTCTTCGGGGCATTCAAACTGCGTTCCATTCCCCTCACGCTGGCTTTGCTCAACAACATGCTGCGCGATGTGCTCTTGGGGCTGCTACCTTTTTATATCGGCAACGTGATAGACTTTCTCTATCGCTCCAACAAAAAGAACATGGAGCTCATCGATGGCTTCCTCAACGACGATCCCATCATCATGCATCAAGTGAACACCAAAGCGCGACAGGCTGCATTTACGCTCGTTTTGCTCATGCTACTCATCATCTTGTTAGTGGCTCTTTTGGCTTGGATGGTAGCCAAATTGGGCTCACTGCTTTTTACTTAAAAATGCAAAGCCGAACAGCAAGCGCAGCAATCGCTGCCACATCACACGGAAAAGTAACGCAAATCGTGCCACAATCTACAGCAGATTGCAGCACGATTTGATTGCTTTTAGAACGGTGCAGATAACTTTACCCCACAGCCAGTTGCTCTAATTTCAACGACATGGGGAACACTACTTCATTCTCCATGGCCGTGTGCTCCTCTAAAGCCGCACGGAAATCGCGCAACAACCCCAGCACCTCGCGCCAATCCTCGTCGGCTTCAGCCGGTGCCGTGTAGTTGTTTGTCAGTTCGGCAATACGTGCGTGACGGGCCAACTCATCATCATGGTCGGCC
>ERZ772955.1875-NODE-1875-length-12220-cov-9.200493_pt1 | contig 12220 bp, 9 predicted proteins | sample MGYA00511133_ERZ772955 | MGnify/ENA primary metagenome ERZ772955 (study PRJEB29015, sample SAMEA2737914) | human oral metagenome | biome: human oral; feature: human-associated habitat; material: dental | place: China | collected 2149 ... | reverse complement strand
GGAAATGAGCCGAAAAAGTTTGTGGCGGCCGATTTCCTGAGGAAATGAGCCGAAACAGTTTTGTGGCGAGCGATTTCCTCCAGAAAATCGCACATCGAACTCACGTTACGGAAAGGAAAGCTACGCGCGGGGTAGGATCTCCGCAGGTCGGCAGAAAGCCTGGAGGCTGGTACGGTTTAGATGCTGCCGCCCGGGCATGATGAAGGCAATTCCGGCTCGTTTCGCCCTCACAGCCGTATCTTTGGACACTCAATCCATTAACCCCCACCGGACATGATTAAAATATTTGAGACATCGAAACTGAAGAGCCTCGATCAATATACGGTCGACAACGAACCGATCTCGTCGATCGATTTGGTCGAGCGAGCGGCCGTGACCTTTGCCAATGAATTTAAGCGCAACTTCTCCAAGCAGCGACGCGTGATCGTCTTTGCGGGGCAGGGTAACAACGGCGCCGACGCCTTGGCCGTAGCCCGACTGCTGGCCGAGGAATCGTATCGCACGGAAGTCTACCTCTTCAACCCCGGCCAACGACTCTCGCCGGACTGTGAGGAGAACAAGCAGCGCATCTTGGCTGACGAGAAGGTGCGCCTCTATGAGGTGATCGACGACTTTGATCCGCCCGAACTCACCGAGCATGACGTGGTCATCGACGGCCTATTTGGCTCCGGCCTCAACCGCCCCCTCACAGGCGGCTATGCGGCCGTAGTTGGCTACATCAACCAGTCCAACGCCACCGTCGTATCCATCGATATGCCCTCCGGACTCTTCGGCGAGGACAACCTGAGCAACAACCCCGACAGCATCATCCGCGCCAAAATGACGCTCACCTTCGAGTTCCCCAAGCTGGCCATGCTGCTGCCTGAAAACGAGGCCTACGTAGGCCGCTGGAAGGTGCTCCCCATCGGCCTGCACCCCGACATTATCCAGAAGACGCCGACGGCTTATCTCATGGTCACGGACGAGGACATGGAGCGGCTGATCCGTCCCCGCAGCCGCTTTGCACACAAGGGCGACTTCGGCCACGCGCTGCTCGTCGCCGGCGGTAAAGGCCGCATGGGCGCAGCGCTCTTAGCCGCCTCGGCTTGCATGCACAGCGGCGTGGGTAAGCTGACCGTCCACCTGCCTCAGCGGGGCGAGATGGTGCTCCAGACGGCCGTTCCGGAGGCCATGATCGACCTCGACGCGGACCGCGATCGCATCACCACATTGCCGGATAGCCTGCGGGAGTTCGACACCATCGCCATCGGGCCCGGCATCGGCACGGACGAGCGTACGGCCTCCCTTCTGGGACGTTTGCTGCGCTCGGTAGACCAGCCCCTCCTCCTCGACGCCGACGCGCTGAACCTGTTGGCGCGCAACCGCGAGCTTATGCCGCTCCTTCCGCCGGGCACCGTGCTGACGCCCCACCCGCGCGAGTTCGATCGGCTGTTCGGCGAGAGCGCCAACGGCTACGACCGACTGCACAAGGCGGCCACGACCGCCGTCAAGCACGCCATCTGTATCGTCCTCAAGGGCGCCTATACGGCCGTCTGCGCGCCGCAGGGACAGATCTATTTCAACACCACCGGTAACCCTGGCATGGCGACGGCCGGCAGTGGCGACGTGCTGACGGGTGTCATTGCCGCACTCATGGCGCAGCGTTACGATCCGGTCAAGGCGGCCATCATCGGCGTCTTCCTGCACGGTTCGGCGGGCGATCTGGCCGCGGCGCGGTCGTCGGAGGAGAGTCTGGTGGCCAGCGACATTGTCCACGAACTGGGCCGGGCCTTCCGTATGCAACAGGCGGACGACTGACGGACATACCGCGGGCGGTGACCACAAACAAGCCACCGTAACCGACCACTACCGAAAAGGGTTGATGGGCCAAGCAGGCTTCACCAACCCTTTTCTTTTGGCCGCAGTCGACGGTCGCCCCGTCAGCCGATGCGCGTGCAACGGATCACTACCCGGCGGCCGTCGGCCAGGGTGGTGGCAAAGAGGTAGACGTCGCCACCGTCGGCTATCCGCAGTCGGGCGCGGAGGGCGTCGGGCGAGAGGGGAAAGTTGCGCACTGCGATGTTCGCGCGTGGCACCGTACGGGCCATCACGCGGGACAATTGGCGGCCGAACGGCAGCACCTCGTCCACACGGAAGCGTCGGCCGGGGAAGTCCGTCACCTCGGTGCTCGACGTGTAGAGGTGGCTGTCCGTGTGCAGCTTACCGAGGCCCATGCGCTGGGCTACGAGTCGGAAGGCGCCCGCCTTGAGGATCGCGGCGTTCGGCTCGTAGAGGAACGACGAGACGGAGGCGGTGACGGCCGACGGTGCGGCGCGCTCCTCATCCGGGGTGAAGCGGAAGACCTGCTCCCCGCCGTCGGCCGTGAGGTGAACGCAGTGGATCATTGGCGGCGCGGCGTGGGCGCGTCGGACGACGAAGGTCAGCTCCTTACACTCGCCCCGGACGGCCAGCACGTGGATGTCCGACGTCCCCGGTAGGCGGGCCAGCGTATGTTGCCAATCCAGCATCGGCGACAGTTTGGCGATGAGCGTCGGGGCCTTAGACAGGATCGTCGGAAGCAGCTGCTCGAGGTCCGGACTGCAATCGGCCAACGCAAACAGTCGGCGGTCGCAGCCGTCGCGTCGAGAGGGGTCGATATAGCAGAGGTCTACGGGCGGCAGGATACGGAGAGCGTCCTCGGCCGAAGCATGGAGGCCGGTCACATTGTCCAACCCCAAGGCGGAGAAGTTGTGCATGGCCGCCTCGAACGTCGGGCCGTCGCACTCCACGTAAATGACGCGTGCCACACGTTCGGCCAAGCTCGCGGTGTCCACCCCGAGGCCGCCCGTGAGGTCACAGAGGCTACCGACCGCACCCTCGATGAGCCGCTGCTTGTAACGCGCCGCCGCCTCCGAGGAGCACTGCTCGACCGACCGCCGCGAGGGGAAGACGAGTCGATCGCGCGCTGCAAACCACCGGGGTAGCTTCTCCCGGATTCGGCGGTGCGATTCGATCTGTATAACGGCAAACGGCACGTCTACCCGGGGGTAACGTGCCGCTGCGAGCAGCAGCGAACGGGTGTCGTCCGCTGCGTGATCGGCTATGAATTGCCGCATGTCCGCGGAGAGTTCCACGGGGGCTATGAATGGGTGATTTCCACCTTCTGCGTAGGCGCCATGTGCTGCTCACGGTAGGCCACACGCTCCACCACGCGCTCGGCCAGCTGCCGGAAGGCCATGCCGGTGACCGTATCCTCGTCCAGCGCAGCCGGCTCGCCGACGTCACCACTCTCACAGATGCTCTGCACGAGCGGGATCTGCCCGAGCAGGGGCACACCTAACTCCTCGGCCAAGCGCTTGCAGCCCTCGCGCCCAAAAATGTAGTACCGGTTCTCTGGTAATTCGGCCGGAGTGAACCACGCCATGTTCTCGACGAGACCCAACACGGGCACATTCACCTTGTTGTCAACGAACATACTGATCCCCTTACGGGCGTCAGCCAGCGCCACCTGTTGCGGTGTGCTGACGATCACGGCTCCGGTCAGCGCAAGGGTTTGCACAAGGGTGAGGTGGATGTCGCTGGTGCCCGGCGGCAGGTCTATGAGCAGGTAGTCCAGCTCGCCCCAGTTGGCTTCGCTAATGAGCTGCTTGAGCGCATTGCAGGCCATGGCCCCGCGCCAGAGCACGGCCTCGTCCGGGTTGACGAAGAACCCAATCGACAGCATTTTCACGCCGTAGTTCTCGATGGGGATAATCAGCTCCTTGTCGCCCACCTTCTCCAACGCAGGCCGGGCGGCCTCCACGTCAAACATTTTCGGCTGCGAGGGGCCGAAGATGTCGGCGTCTAAGAGTCCCACGCGATAGCCCGCGGCAGCCAGCGCCACGGCCAGATTCGCCGATACGGTGCTCTTGCCCACACCGCCCTTGCCCGAGGCCACGGCGATGATGTGTTTGACGCCCGGCAGCAGCGGTGCCTCTTCCGAGGCGGGGCCAACGGGCTGCATCTCCTGCCGCGAGGTGGTGCTGATGTTGCCCTTGATCTCCACGTCCGGCGAAACGTAAGCCAGAATCGAGGCCTCGGCGGCCTTGACCACCGATCGGGTGAACGGGTCGTTGGGCTTATCGAAAATGAGCGTGAAAGAGACTTTCATGCCGTCGATACGGATATCATCGTCCACCATTCCGGACTCCACGAGGTTCTGCCCCGTGCCTGGGTATCGCACTTTTTCCAGTGCGTCTAAAATCAATTTCGGATAAAGTTTCATCTTATATAATCGTGTTGTGCAGCCACTTGGCCGCTATAGTTTATAGGGACAAGCCGGGCAGCCATCCGGGGTGGATGGGACCTTTCGGCCTGTGATTCAAAAGCGTTTTTGAGGGGGTAGCCCCCGATCGGGAGATGCCCCGGAGGCCCTTGCCGCGTGTCAGCCCTCAGCGGGAGGAGCGACGGGAGCGGACGGGCCGGGCGGGCGACAGTTGACCGCGCCCATAGCTTCGGTACGCGTCGCGCTCGATCTCCACCTCCGGTTCGATCCAAGCCTCGCGCGGGGTGAGGCAGAAGCTGAGGTACTTGATGGTTAGGCCGCGGTCGAGCCACTGCTGCTCGTAGTGTGTGCGGATGGCGCGCGCCTCGTCGAGGCTCGTGTCCGCGGTATCGGCGTAGAGGTCGGCCGTGCAGGGCGCCGCCTCCAGCTGGTTCGCGCGGAGCATTTCGCAGGTGTAAGCAAAGAGAAACGGGCTGTCGGTCTTGAGGTGGACGCGCCCGCCCTCCCGTGGCAAGATGCCGCTGTAGAGCGCCATGAAGCGGGTGCTGGTGAGGCGTTTCCGCGCCTTCTGCATTTGCGGGTCGGGGAAGGTGATCCAGAGTTCGTCCACTTCGCCCGGCTCGAAAAAGCTGGCCAAAAGTTCGATGTCGGTCCGGAGGAAGGCCACGTTGCCCATCTGGCGAGCTGCGGCCACGCGTGCGCCGGCCCACATGCGGGCGCCCTTGACGTCGATGCCGACGAAGTTCGCGTCCGGGTGCCGCTCAGCCAGTCCGAGGGTGTATTCCCCGCGCCCACAGCCCAATTCGAGCACGATGCGCCCGGGCCTTCCGCCGAAAGCGGCCTCCCGCCAGCGACCTTTCAGGGGGCAGCCGCCGCCCTCGGCCAGCGCGGCGTAAGGGTATTGGAAGACGTTGGGCAGGGCTTCCATCTCGGCGAATTTTTGGAGTTTATTTCTTGACATGGCGGCAAATGTAGCGGAATCCGGGGGCTATGACCGTTCGTCAGCGGTCGGTGTCGCAGTGTCCGACGACGGCGCCTGAGGCGTCTCGGCCTCCCCGGTCGATTCCATCGGGGGCACAGTAGACGAGGTGGCTGCTTCCGTAGTGCCCATCGGGGGCGACTGAGGTGTCTCGGCCTCCCCAGTAGGTTCCATCGGGGGCACAGTAGACGAGGTGGCTGCCGATCGTTTTCGTTTCGGGGGCGCCTTCGTGTCGGTCGCCTCCGCCGAATCCTTCATTTGGAGCCGCTTCTTGCGTATTCCCTCGATTCGTTTGAACGAGATCTTGCTCTCGCGCGTGCGCTGGTTGATTTGGTCGATCAGGCGACTGATGACTTGGCGGTCGGGGTCGTTGTCGGACGCAATGTAGGCGGCTTCGATGTAGCGGAAGATGGTGTTCAAGGTCTGGTCGTTCACCTTCCGGATCGCCTGGCCCGCGAGCCGGTTTGCGCCGGCAGCTACGGTCGAGCGGACCTCGCGCAACGACTTAAATTCCTCGTTGCGCTCCCGGAGCAGGCTCACGATCGTATCTACCTCCAGCTGCTTCAGCGCCTCGGCGGCCTCCGCCGTAGACAAATCCCGAAGCAGGGAGTCGATATGCGCCGTCTTCCCAGATCGCCTTTGGTGCTGCAGCCCCTTGTAAGCATCGATAATGGTTTTCAGCAGGAGCCCCGACTCGCGACGCGCCACTATCGGAGAGCGCGCAGCCTGCCGAATCTCCTGAAACAGCCCCGTCAGACATTCGTTTCGCTCCGCATCCTTGTCGCGAAGGGCCTCCGACTCTTTCGCCGCCCGTGTCTCGCGGACGACATCCTCCTCCGTCTTAATATCCGTGAGCCACTGGAGGAAATCGGCCTCCTCCAGACCTATTTTTCGAGGCTCCATCTCGGTGATCACGCCATAAAGTCGTTGCTGATAGTCGAGATGGAGATCCAGCGGGAAGCGACTGTTTCCCGGTTCGTCGATCGTTTTAACCGGTCTCATTATTTCGTTTTTCGTTTACTTCTATTGAACACTATTTTGCTATCGTCCTGCAAATATATGGCAGCCCCCTTGAACCTCTGGCCCTTGCCGTAGACCCTTCCCGGGGCGCCTGACCGACGGTGGCTGGTAAATTGATTTCCGACGGGAACGAATTTGTGTCAGGGGCTATTGTCGTGGGGGGCTTTACCTCCTATCCCCTACACCCTTTTCTTGTCTTGATACAAGAAAAGGGCGCAAAAGAAAATCAAGCCCCCACCGGGGGCGGGGAAGCTGGCCGGGTACGGGATGGGGCTATTGAAATGGTTTCCGACGCGGGCGGCCGACGTGTGGGCGCCGTTGTCGGCCGTCAGGGTAGGGGCGAATTGCATTCGCCCCAGCACGTACCAAAAAGGAACGGGGGCGCCTGACGGTCAGTGGCCGGTAAATGGGTTTCCATCGGAGGCGGACGACGGCCGGTGGCCGGTAAATGGGTTTCCATCGGAGGCGAATGGGTGACGCCGGCCGGCAAAATAAAATCCGACGGGGGCGCCCGACCGATGGTGGCCGGTAAATTGGTTTCCATTGGGGGCGAATGGGTGACACCGGCCGGTAAAATAATTTCCGTTGGGAACATTGGACGCAAAGTCGCTCCCGAATGAGTTTCCAACGGGGAGATAGGAATGATCTATACACAGAAAGACAGATGGTTCGGCTACTCCCACCGGATAGACGCTCGCATCGGATTTTATTTCATGGACTCCCGTCGTTGTCTCGCCTCCATTGAGGATCTCAATGGGGGTGTGTTTTTGAATTTACACCTCATTGAATACTTCAACGACAGCGTGATCGCACAATTACGCCCCATTGAACACTTCAATGAGGGTGTGATCGCAAAATAACGCCTCATTGAAGGCCTCAACGGGGGCGTGATCGTGAAATAGGTTCCCAAACGGATTTTTTATGGGGGCGACGGTGCGCCGGGGGTTCGTGAAATGTTTTCCGATGGGGGCGGATGGATGTCCGAAGTTCGCAAAATGTTTTCCGCTGGGGGCAGATTTGTACCACGGGTTCGCAAAATGTTTTTCGATGGAAGCCATTGACATGAAATCGCCCCCACCGGAATATGCGGTGGAGGCGGATGGGTGCCCGAGGTTCGCGAAATGGTTCCTGGCGCGGGCGGGGTTGTGTCGGGGGCTATTGTCGTGAGGGGCTTTGCCCCCTATCCCCCACACCCTTTTCTTGTCTTGATACAAGAAAAGGGCGCAAAAGAAAATCAAGCCCCCACCGGGGGCGGGGAAACTGGCCGGGTACGGGATGGGGCCGTTGAAATGGTTTCCGGTGGGGGCACCTGACGCCTAAGGGCTGGATATGGGTACCAGGCCATCTTGGCCGGCGTCCCTGACGCCTCAGAACTGGAAGTAGATGAAGGGGACGATGTCGGCGCTCTTGAGTTGCAGGACAATGATGATGGCGACCGTGAGGTAGAGGGCTTGCACCAGCGTCGGGGACTGGGTGACCCACCCGCGGACGGTCGTGTCGACAGCTCGGGGCATGAAGTGGATCGCGTAGCCGCCGAGGATCAGCAGAAAGACTTCGGTGTATCCGACAACGAACTGGCTGAAGACTTCCGGGTGGAAGGCGGTGAAGATCTGGCGGATCACGTCCCAACCCGTGGCCATCGTGTCGGCCCGGAAAAAGATCCAACCGAAGCATACGACGTGGAAGGTGATGAGGACGCCGCAGACGCGCCGAAGTGGCGACATCGTGTCGCCCGTGGGGCGGAAGCTGGGGAAATGGTTCATCATGAACTTATGAACGGCCAGCGCTGCCCCGTGAAGTCCGCCCCAGAGGATGAAGCGGCCCGATGCGCCGTGCCAGAGCCCGCCGAGGAGCATCGTAAGCATGAGGTTGACGTACGTACGGACGCGGCCGCGCCGATTGCCGCCGAGACTGATATATAGGTAGTCCTTGAGCCAGGTGGAGAGCGAAATGTGCCACCGACGCCAGAACTCGGTGATGGTGGCCGACTGGTAGGGGGAGTCGAAGTTGGTGTTGAAGCGGATGCCCAGCAGCAGGGCGATGCCGATGGCCATGTCGGAGTAACCCGAGAAGTCGCAGTAGATCTGAAGCGCATAGCCGTAGGCGCCGACGAGGTTCTCGAGGCCCGTGTAGAGCGTCGGGGCGTCGAAGATGCGGTCGACGAAGTTGACGCTGATATAGTCCGAGATGACGCTCTTCTTCAGCAGGCCGCAGATGATGAGGTAGAGCCCTTCGCCGAGCGTCTCACGGGTCACGACGGGCGTCCGGAACATCTGGGGGATGAAGTCGCGGGCCCTGACGATAGGTCCGGCCACGAGTCCGGGGAAGAAGGAGACGTAAAACAGGTAGTCGATCCAGCGTCGGAGCGGCTGAAGCTCACCGCGGTAGACGTCGATGGTGTAGCTGAGCGATTGGAAGGTGAAGAACGAGATGCCGACGGGCAGGAAGATGTCCAACGGCTCGTAAACCGTGCCTCCGACGGGGGCCACGCCAAACCAAGAGCCCATGCTCTGACCTATGGCGAGGAGGGTCTGGAGGAGGAAGTTGGTGTATTTGAAGTAGGCCAGCATGCCCAAGTTGATGACCAAGCTGAGTGTCACCCAAGCCTTTCGTCCGGCCGGGCGGACGGTGGCGGCGAGGGCCCGGGCGATGAGGAAATCGGACGTGGCGGTGAAGACGAGAAGCAGGAACCAGACGCCGCTGCTCTTATAATAGAAGTAGAGCGAAAAGAGGACGACGTAAAGGATGCGGGCGGTCGTCGTGTGGCGCAGGGCGCGATAACCGATGTAGAAGGCGATGAAGAGGAAGAAAAAGAGGCCTGTGCTGAAGAGCATCGGGCTCTCAGGCTGATACGCGAAGAGGGCGCGGAGGCGCTCGAGGCTGAGGTCAAGGGGTAGGCTGTGGATCATTTTCGTTTACGTTGCTGGTAATCCAATGCACTGCGGACGAGTGCCTTGTACAGTAGCCGCCCCTGCTCCCTATAACCGGAGGCGCTGTAATGCACACGGTCGTGCGAGAAGAGTCCTTCGGCTTGCCACCGCTCGCACGAGCCTGCGCCGCCGGTCATGCCGTAGAGGTCGAAGCAGGCCAGACCCTCCCGCGCGGCATAATCGAGGATCGCCTCGGCGGCCTCACCGACGTGCACGTTGCGGGTATAGCCCCGCGTGACGGTCGTAGTCGTGCGACGTTTCTTGCCCTTGGCCCGCCGAGTGACGGTGGTTCGCGCCGCGAGGTAGTTTTCGGCCGGAGTAGTGAGTACGATGGTCGTCAGGGGCATGTATCGCTGGGCCAGTCGCACGAAGCGGTCTACGCGCGTGATGAAATCGGAGGCCGAGAAGTGCGTGCCGTACGATTCGTTGGTGCCGAGCGAGATGATGAGTATGGCAGGCTCCAAGAGCGAGAGCTGGCGGACGAATCGCTCGGAGGTGTACTGCGAATAGGTGGCCCCGTTGCGACCGATGGCGTGATAGACCACCCCGGGGCGCCCATTGAAGAGCGAGAATCCATAGTAGCAGCTCGCGCCCGTGACTGAGGTGGGGGCCTCACTGCGGCTGACGCTCTGCAAACGGAGCTCGCGCACAGCCTCGGGCAGGAAGAAGCTATCCACCGTCAGGTCGGGCGCATAGGTATCCTTGCCCCAAGCCGTCCGCGCATTGCGGATCCCCTCCGGCAGCATGGGTCGGGCGTACTCTCCGCGGTACATCAGCACCTGCGTGAAGTCGTCGTCCGCCCCATTGACCGCGATCGTGAAGTCGATCGTGGCGGCATCCGTCTGCAAGCCCATGCCGCCCAGCCCCCACGGCGTACCCGACTGCGGACGCGTGCACCGCCCGACGCTCCAGCTCTTCACTTGCGAGAAAATACGATAGTCCGAGGGGCCATTTTCGCGTGCAGGCCGATAAGGTGCGATCCATCCGCGGCCGGCATTGCCAAAGGTGCGCCGGAGCAGGTTCATGGTCTCGTTCGTATAGAATCCGCCCTGGATATGGGAGTCGCCCAGATGAGCGATAGGCAGTACGGTGTCTTTGCCATTGTATAGGCTGAGCAGATTCTCCCAGAACTCGTCCAGCGTGTGCCTCGGATCAATGATGCGACAAAGCGAATCGACGGCAAACGTCATCGTGAGGTCGACCTGATCCGTCAGGGGGCTGGTCTTCTTCTTTTCGGGGGCAGCTTTTTCCGCTGCGAGGTTCCTGTTTTCAATCGGCGAATGCGGCCTTTCGGCCTGGGCTGCCGTAGCCATACATAAGCAGCAGAGCGCCGCCCAGAAGGGTGCCCTGTTAGCGCTGCGTTTTTTCCAGATTGTCATATAGCGTTTTCTCTAAAATGATTGCGTCGTAGAGGGCATTGGCCAATTCGCGGCCACCCTGAAAACTGAGGTGTGTATAATCCTTGGCCGCCCAATTGCGCTTCACGTAATTGACCATGCCATCCTCTCCGCCCATCGCCTCGTAAACGTCCCAGAAGGCTACTCCCGCCTCGAGGGCCGCCTCACGTTGCGCGCGGCGAAGGTTCTTCACGGCCGACATCGTGTGGCGCTCTCCGCCGACCACTTTACTGCGGTCCGAGACACCCAAAAGTAGCACGTCGGCCCCTGGGAAACAGGTGCGGATATGTTTAATGATAGCCACCATCCGGTCTCGGTAGAAGCCATAGTCCTTCGTTCGTTCGACGGCCACATTCAGGCCGTATTGGATCACGATCAGGTCGTAGGGGCGTATGCCCTGCAACGCTTGGCAGCGCGCTATGTCCAAGTTTTCCAGCGGCAAACCGGAATTACCTCGCAAAGCAAAATTGTCCACCACCACTCCGCGGTCATCCTCTAACGCAATGCCCAACGCTTGCAACCCCTGCGCATGTGTAAAGGCCAATTTGCCCTCCGTAAAGGAGCCCTTCGCCACATATTGCCCCACGCCGTCGGTCTCTGGGAGGCGCGCAGTGAATGTATCCCGTCCCTCGTTGCATATCCAGCGGAGGTCTGTCGCTCGATTGCTTGTGTAGAGGAACTTGAGGGTACCGACACTCTTCAAGTGGGGCATATAGTCGGTCGTTTCGAAGGCTATTGTCGGGGCGTCGTTCGCGGCGTCGAACAGGAGGCAAGAAAGAAGGTACTTCGGCTTACGGTCGGAGAGTATGGAGCGCGTCGTCCACCCCTTAGAGCGCAGTCGGACAGTCGGGCGAAACTGTGCCACCTGCGATGAAACCGGCACAAAGCCTACGCCTCGGCCACCAAATCGCGCTTGCATCCGCTCGCGGAAGTCGGCCGTGAGGATGTCACCCTCGATGAAGGAGTCGCCGAGGAACGCCACACGGACGGGTCGGCCTAACGTGCTGATGCCGTTCAGCGCGGCGAAGAATCGCCGCAGTCCGATGTGCCCCACGGAAAAGTCTTCGACGACTGCCTTGAGCGTATCGCCTCGCAATTGGGCCATGATGGCCCTATACATCGAGTCACGGTACGCCAAACGTTCACGGTCGGCTGCACTCAACCCCGTGGAGTCGCCGCGCAACAGTACGGAGTCGGCTCTGGAGAGGTTGCTGTCCTCGTCTTCATCCTCGCTCCCGACTCTAAGGTCGGAGAGCATATCCATTTTCTTTATGCTTAGGCCAAACAACTCGTCTGGCAACATGTAGAGCGCCAGACAGGCCGCTGCTGTTACCAGCAGGATCAGTACCAACTGCCCGGAGCGATCATTATTCTCTTGTCCCATTCTTTCCAAAAAAGCGGGGCCAAAGGTAGACGCAGTTTTGAGAAGCCGTTTTGAATTTATTGGGTGATTGTTTCATGGAGGTGTTTGAGTGGATCTTTCTCCTTTCTTGTTTCGGGTCTATCGAGGCCTGTTTCTGCCCTTTTGTTCCCTCATTAATCCTCACATAGCTTGCTATGCTCGTCTCATGATGAAACAAAATCATCAGAAACATTCTCCCGATAGCCTCCGAAATAAATTCCAAACAGCTTCCAAGAATAAAACACGAAG
>ERZ772955.1874-NODE-1874-length-12230-cov-21.653142_pt1 | contig 12230 bp, 13 predicted proteins | sample MGYA00511133_ERZ772955 | MGnify/ENA primary metagenome ERZ772955 (study PRJEB29015, sample SAMEA2737914) | human oral metagenome | biome: human oral; feature: human-associated habitat; material: dental | place: China | collected 2149 ... | reverse complement strand
GCCCCCTTGAATGCTTGGATGAAACCCATAGGACACCTCCATTTGATTTGGATGTCTGACTTGAACGCCAAACACAACGATGTTCGGATTCTACCATAGGCCCCCCATAAGAAAACTGGATATGTGCTGGGCATGGGAGGCGGCGACAGGGCTTGAGCATGGAGGGGTGTCGTCGTGGGCGTACAAGTCGAGGGCTGCTCCATGCCCCGAGAGTGGGGCATGAGCCCGCTTTCGTCCCCTCGCGGGGTTGAGCTGCATAAACCGTGACGATCGACCTGAGAGACGTGAGGGGGAGCTGTGAGCTGTTTCCGTCCCCTCGCGGGGTTGAGCTGCATAAACCGCGATCATGCTGATTCTCATGGGTCGCGGTATCGTCAAGAGTTTCCGTCCCCTCGCGGGGTTGAGCTGCATAAACCCACTTCGGCATCGCGTAACCAGTAGACAGCGCGAGCGCCTGGTTTCCGTCCCCTCGCGGGGTTGAGCTGCATAAACCGTCTGATGTATCCGACACCTGAGCAGTGCGAGCTGCTTATGTTTCCGTCCCCTCGCGGGGTTGAGCTGCATAAACCAATCTTATCCATGACAATAAGACTACCCTCTTTGAGGTGTTTCCGTCCCCTCGCGGGGTTGAGCTGCATAAACCCTGGAAAGGGATTGAGGGGTGAACCGGCCATGAGGGTCCGTTTCCGTCCCCTCGCGGGGTTGAGCTGCATAAACCTAGACTATATGTGTGAGCAGGGGAGATGGGAGGAGGTCAAGTTTCCGTCCCCTCGCGGGGTTGAGCTGCATAAACCTGAGGACATCTCCGAGTACGAGGACCTCCTGGCCGATCGTTTCCGTCCCTTCGCGGGGTTGAGCTGCATAAACCTATCGAGAAGGCTGCTAATAAAGTACGACTATCCGGGTTTCCGTCCCCTCGCGGGGTTGAGCTGCATAAACCTATTCATAGTCGTACCTTAGGAGGCAACGATGGCACAGGAGTTTCCGTCCCCTCGCGGGGTTGAGCTGCATAAACCAAAGGTTAATCGCCAACCACACAACAGACATAGTAGCAAGTTTCCGTCCCCTCGCGGGGTTGAGCTGCATAAACCATCCTTTCTCTGACAACTTTAATGCTTTTCGATACTCTTCAAGTTTCCGTCCCCTCGCGGGGTTGAGCTGCATAAACCGAAAGGGGAAGTCTATATATGTCCCGAATCAGCGACTTACGTTTCCGTCCCCTCGCGGGGTTGAGCTGCATAAACCAAAAGCCGTAACAGCCTTAATAGCAAAATCCACAATGGGTTTCCGTCCCCTCGCGGGGTTGAGCTGCATAAACCTATTAGATACGGAGACAACAACATACCTGGGCCGCAAGCGGTTTCCGTCCCCTCGCGGGGTTGAGCTGCATAAACCTTGATATCATCAAGCAGGCATTGACTACGTTTGCTGTTTCCGTCCCCTCGCGGGGTTGAGCTGCATAAACCAGTATGTCCCTCATATATGTCTTAATCGTATGCGGGTTTCCGTCCCCTCGCGGGGTTGAGCTGCATAAACCGAGTAGCACGCCAGAAGCGTCTCGTTTCCATGAATCGTATGTTTCCGTCCCCTCGCGGGGTTGAGCTGCATAAACCTTATAAGTGCCAACAATGTGCTGCTTTCCAATAACGAGTTTCCGTCCCCTCGCGGGGTTGAGCTGCATAAACCTTGTCCATTCCATTCTTGAGTATAGATATGATTTCGTTTAGTTTCCGTCCCCTCGCGGGGTTGAGCTGCATAAACCAGTCTTTTCAGATTCAGAGTATGTTAAAGATCTTGACGAGGGAGTTTCCGTCCCCTCGCGGGGTTGAGCTGCATAAACCTTCCAACAATTGCCGCGTCTGCATTGAGTTTTGTGTTTGTTTCCGTCCCCTCGCGGGGTTGAGCTGCATAAACCTGGGCCTCGAGCTGGCCGCACATGCGGCCCACGGAGCCCGTTTCCGTCCCCTCGCGGGGTTGAGCTGCATAAACCACTTTGGCTTTTGGTGCGCCGGTCAAGTTGGGATTTTCGCTCGTTTCCGTCCCCTCGCGGGGTTGAGCTGCATAAACCTAAACAAATCAGGTCTTTGGCCGAGGAGTATGTGGCTCGTTTCCGTCCCCTCGCGGGGTTGAGCTGCATAAACCTTGCCCTTCGACTTCCCACTTTTGGGGCATTATGATTTGGTGTTTCCGTCCCCTCGCGGGGTTGAGCTGCATAAACCGAGGTGTTTCGCAGGTGGTGGGTGAGATTTTGACAGTTTCCGTCCCCTCGCGGGGTTGAGCTGCATAAACCCTTTTGCACCGATCCTTATGACTATGTCTATAGTCTGGCTTGCTGTTTCCGTCCCCTCGCGGGGTTGAGCTGCATAAACCATAAGCCACGCGTGCATGAGATTTTATACTCTTACAAAACAAGTTTCCGTCCCCTCGCGGGGTTGAGCTGCATAAACCACGACTCAACCTTGTACGTATATCGCGGTAGTCTATTCGAGTTTCCGTCCCCTCGCGGGGTTGAGCTGCATAAACCTTGGGAGGTGAGATATACAATCTTTCGGGCAACTAATTATAGGTTTCCGTCCCCTCGCGGGGTTGAGCTGCATAAACCGAAAGGAAAGTAGGGAAGAGATGTACCCACAACTCTCTGATGTTTCCGTCCCCTCGCGGGGTTGAGCTGCATAAACCTGGGTGCATCAGACGGACTTCGAGCTCGTCTAGCGAGTCGTTTCCGTCCCCTCGCGGGGTTGAGCTGCATAAACCTATATGTATAGGTGATGTTACGTCTGCGCTCGGTGAGTTTCCGTCCCCTCGCGGGGTTGAGCTGCATAAACCCTGATACCGTCGGCTATGTGACGTACCTTACCATGCGTGAGTTTCCGTCCCCTCGCGGGGTTGAGCTGCATAAACCCAGTGTCGTGCTCGTCGCTCAAACGCGTGATATGCTTGACAAGTTTCCGTCCCCTCGCGGGGTTGAGCTGCATAAACCTTGTAACTGGTGTGGATGAGGACGATTATGTATTTCTTGAGTTTCCGTCCCCTCGCGGGGTTGAGCTGCATAAACCCCGACTAAAGAAGTTGAGAAGAATTTCTATAGGAATAAAGGTTTCCGTCCCCTCGCGGGGTTGAGCTGCATAAACCCAAGGAAATAGGGCTCGTAAGAAATCTAATATTGCAAAGTTTCCGTCCCCTCGCGGGGTTGAGCTGCATAAACCGGAAAGATGGCCGTGGGAATCGCTATCATAATCCTATGTTTCCGTCCCCTCGCGGGGTTGAGCTGCATAAACCTTCGCCACTTCTGTGGTGAGCTTCCTTCTTGATCACTTCGTTTCCGTCCCCTCGCGGGGTTGAGCTGCATAAACCATGAAGAGATGAGCGACGATGCGAGTATGGTTGTGGTGTTTCCGTCCCCTCGCGGGGTTGAGCTGCATAAACCAAACTATGTTTGACTACAAGGGTCTCAAGCAGCTGAACAACGGTTTCCGTCCCCTCGCGGGGTTGAGCTGCATAAACCGACTCTTATGGATACTCTTAATTCTATGGGAGCTGAGATTATGTTTCCGTCCCCTCGCGGGGTTGAGCTGCATAAACCTCCAGGATGTGTTCTCTGATAGCTCCATGGAGAATGCATAGTTTCCGTCCCCTCGCGGGGTTGAGCTGCATAAACCGATGTGGGAAGTCTTGAGTAAGTGGGCGCCTGCTATCGTGTTTCCGTCCCCTCGCGGGATTGAGCTGCATAAACCTCGTCGGCATCGCAATATCCGCATGGAACACCACCTCAGAGTTTCCGTCCCCTCGCGGGGTTGAGCTGCATAAACCTGTGCGAAAGCCTACCAGAATTATTGTCAAGAGTTGTGGTTTCCGTCCCCTCGCGGGGTTGAGCTGCATAAACCACTTCACCATTGCGGTTTGATGCATTGTTCGGTATATTCGCGTTTCCGTCCCCTCGCGGGGTTGAGCTGCATAAACCTTGGAGGTATCCGTGGACTGATTGATCGCGGGAAAGACATGTTTCCGTCCCCTCGCGGGGTTGAGCTGCATAAACCTTTCACGAATCCCTTGCTTGTGTGTTTGGACGTTCTGTTGTTTCCGTCCCCTCGCGGGGTTGAGCTGCATAAACCTCTATTGACATCTACGATAAAATGTGCTTAGGGCATGCATGGTCCTACCAGTATACACCGTCTCTCCCGCACGGATCATCATTCTTCGCACCACATTCGAACACGCGTCATTCTCCTCAGAGAAAAATGCTCTCCTCCAGAACATGCTCACTATACAGCCCGTAGACCGTCGCCTCGCAGTTTCCCGCAATCCTAAAAATCTGGACGCTGTCATTGGGGTTGTAGTATGTCTTTGCCAGCATCAGCTTCTCGATCGAAAGAGAAAGCTCCCTTATCTGCGATCGTTTGAGCTGGGCCTCGAACACCGACTTCTGTACACGCGTGGCATAGCTCTTGAGAATCTTGACCAGGCAGCGGTATTTCTTTGCATCCGATATGTCATAGAAGATCAGCGTGTAGAAGCGATCCTCGGCAGGCGACGTGCCGCGTATCTTGCCATGGGCGACCTGCTGCACCTGGGGAGACGAGCCGCTCATGAGCTTGCCTTCCAGACATAGGGGACGTATAGACCTGCATCGCCACGATCGATGGCCTTGATCAGCTGCTCGATCTTCATGTCAAGCATAGCCTGGAAACCAAACGACTTCTGACTTCCCGAGTCCAGGAAATACTGCTGGTTCTTGGCGATGATGTCCGAGAAGCGTGCTGTCAGCCTCTTTGACGTCTCTCGATTCATATACAGTGCCCCAGCATCACTCCTGTTGAAGTCCCCGATCTCGACTTCCCCGTCGTTCACGAAGCCAATGACGGCCTTGTCAACCAATGGTGCACGGTACTCCTCTATCAGGTCGGACGACAGGGCGGCATGCCCCAGTTTGATCTTGTGCATGTAGGCAAAGTATGGATGCAGGCCATGACGCTCTATCGCGCCGATGATGTTTCGGTAGAACAGGCTATAGCCATACGAGAGCATGGAGTTCACCGGGTCCCTCGGCGGCCTCGTACTTCTTCCCTCAAACGCGAACTCATCGTTCTTCAACAGCTTGGGGAGGCAAGCGAAGTAAGTTCTTGCGGCATTGCCCTCAAAACCCAAGACCATATCGACGCTATCGGCAGCTTCCAGGTTCTCCAGCGAATGCAAGAGGCCATGGAGCTCCTGCTCCTCGAATGTATGGATCTCTGGCAGTGACATGAGGAGCGTGATGCTGTTCTTGATCTTTGCCGAGACAATCTGCTTCGTCCATTGCAGGCAGAATGACGGGTCGTCCGTAAGGTAGATCTGCCTCTTCTGTCGTATGGGATTGATGGACTCCTGCGAGCTTATACCACCAAAGTAATGTCCGTCGAGAGAGTAGTAGGTTATCGGCACGCACTCTGCTATGCACTTACGGATCAGCTGGGTTGATAGCTGGGCCATGCCATACACCGCGATTCCGTCAACCGCGTGAAAGGGAACCTCTCGTATCTTCTCCCCACCAAGACGCTTGATGACCACTTGTCCGTCGGTACAACCGAGCTTGAGATCGCTCTCCGTAAGATACAGATATGCCACTTGTGTCAGCCTCGTTTTTGCTACAGGAGTTTGCAGATTGCCTCGTTGATGCGCTTATAGAGTCCAGGCCTCACCTCGTTGAGCTCGAGCAGGGACTGCATCACCTCCTCCATGGTCATGCCGCCTCCACTCTCTATCTCCTCCTTGTTTACGCGGACAATTGTGTGTGCATACAAATTTCTGGATCCATGTTCAAAGATATACAATTGATGCAGTTTATCAATAACTGTACTGTTCTGGCAAAATTCTCGAACAAGCTTGTCGAGCGTGTAGTTATTGAGATATTGCTCCATACCCGGTTTACTCTTTCTAGGTTTGATTATGTCTTTTAGTATGGGGTTTTGTGTGATGACTTCCGTGTCATACCTATAATTGCCCATTTGAGACGGAACCTTAAGGTAGCGCTCATCAGGCAGCTCGGGACGCAGATGCCTTAGCATCGTCTCGGTCACCGCTGGAGTAAGAGCACGCATAAAGTCTGCCCAGCGCTCCTGCTCGAAGATGACCTCAAGCGTGTAAATGTACTCACCAACTAGTTTATTCGGCAAGTACGCAGCACCAGTGCCCGCAAAGACCTGGGCGGACTTTTGTCCATTGAGGTTCAACCTATCCTCTGCGGCCTCTATCATCGCCCGAGCATCTAGCGAGATGGTCTGCACCTGCCGTGCAAGTGCTGCAGCAGCAGTATAGTCGTACCTAGCTATCAAAGACCGGATGTTCTCCAGAAGCAGTCTGTCGCCAAAGTTTGGCGACAAGACTTTTAGAATACGGCAGTCCGCATCGGCTTCGTTATCCGGGTTGTACTCCCAAAGTGGCTCAAGATCGTATCCATGGGGATCCTCGCGGTCACACTTCGTGTTTGGACCCCTTCGCGGCGTCGTCACTTGTAGGAGCGAAAGGTTGAGCCTACCAAATGCACCTAAGGCTACCAGCGCCTCCTCCATTGCCGGAGTACCCGAAGACGCGTTCACGAGTATTGTGTCTCCACCGTTTTCCTTGCCGATCCCATTGAGCTTTTGCTCAAACTCTGAGATGTACACGTCAAACTTGTACACATCAGTGGTATTGGACTTCACCAACTCTATCGTGGGGACATCTCTCCCACGGTGCTCGGACAGCAACTCAATGGCCTTGGTATAGCGCTGATCTTGTTCCTGATATTCGGCCATCTTGGGCGAGAGGAACAACACCACCCGCTCGGGCCTGTAGTGACGGACAATGTGCAACATGGGCCCATCGCCAAGCTGTGTAAGCGGATCGGCCGTACCGACAGGTGAGAAAAGTACGCTCATGTTAGTTTTTCAGCTCCTCGAATCTTGCCCGACACTTACCCATCGGGTACATCTTGTCTTGGACCTTGCCCATCTTCAAGGTGTGGGGCGACACGCCAAGCGCCCCGTCGCACCAGTGACGATGGTCCTCCTTGGCTTTTTTGAGTCTTCCATTCCTGTTGTCGTACTGCGCCCTCATCGTCTTGGGCTCGAAGTTTTCTCGCTGGATGTCAGCTCTCAACCGATTGTGTACGCGTGGATCCAACTTAGTGGGGAACTGCTCAAACAGGATGCGCGAGACCTCATCGATGCGCCTCCTCTCGTCCACGAAGAGGGCGTTTTCGATGGTCTTGGTGTTGAAGTCGATGCCGCCACCGAGGTAGCAGACAGGGTCTTGGGCGGAGCCACTGCCACCCGTGTCACCGCTTTTGGCATACTCCTTATGCATGTTGCAGTAGCCCGTGCCACCCACCGCCCTGTTGCGACAGCGTGTGCCAGCAACGCGATCGCTTTGATATATGTACTTGCACCTGCCGTCAGACGAGGCTTCCTTCTTTGTCGAGGTAGCCTCACCATCGATATCGAAGTGGCTCAAGAAACACTTTTGATAGAGCTCGTAGGAGAACAGCAGGGCCTTTGGCAAGCCATCTCTGTCCAGGCGCAAACTGTCAAAGTACTGGCCTATGCGCTCATCAACGGTCAGCTTGGTCCTGATCGTCGTGCCCGGTCGCAGACACTCTCGATAGATTGGAAGCTCATTGCCCTGATAGTAGGCTTCCTCGTCCGAGATCTTCCCAAGCTTCTTCTTATGTCGACCGTCATCCTTTTGTGAGAACTTGTCATACTTCATGGCGAGCACGAGGTCATCAACAGAGAGTGGATCGGAGTCTGACACGGACAGGTACCTGAGAACATCGTTTACGGCGCTGCCCCCATCTCTGTCAAGTTGACCCACCCAGAAGGCCTTCCGTTGGATGTCTTCATCTGCCCTCTGCCGTTTTTTTAGAACTTCTCCCCTATTGTAAAGTCTCTCATAGGCCTGTCGGTCACGCGCGATGAGGCTGATGAGGATGGCGGTGCGCAACATTCCCTTGATGCTCGACCCCGGAACATAGGGGCAGCCATGGGCGTCCTTGACAAAGCGCCAGATGCTAAAGTACTGGTACGAGTCCTGTCGTACGTCGAGCGTGTAGAGCCGTGCCCCTCGGGCTACGGCGTCAAGCCCCTTTCTCCTCAGATACTCCTGCAGGCCCGTCCTAGAGTCCTTCTTAAGGAACTCACAATAGTCATTCAGCTGATCTTGATCGAGCTTTCCTACAAAGCTGGGTACATTGAGAATTGCGATCGTTCCCTGCTTCGTAAGGAAGTAGTCTTTCTTCCCATACTTCCCGCCATCCCCGATGTGCACGAGTCCCTCGACCGTAAGCGTGAGCCTGTACCTCTTGCTTGGCATCCGTATCAAACCTCCATCCACATCGCGCGGGCATAGCGAAAGACGGAATGGGCGCCAGGAGTCGCGTTCACGTCAAACACATCGCCTGCAAACGTATGGGCAAACACCGATCCGGCAGCGAACAGATAGAGGTCTTGCTTCTTCTGCGGTGTCGCGTGATGGGTTGTCGACTGCACGAAGCCGCCCCTACGAACGAGCTTGTAGTGGGAGCCTGCGAGCAGCGCATCGCTGAGCTCGGCCTCAGTAGGGGTAGCCGTGGAGAGCAGAAGGTGCCTCGGGCTGCTCGCTGCCTTTGTGGGCGAGAGCCCTTTGAGATTTAGTGGTTCGATGGAGAACTCGAAGCGCCCAAACCCGCTCGATCGCTTACCACCTATGCCAGAGTAGCCCAGCTGCAGGAGGAGGTCCTCCAGTCCGGCAAAGGTACCTCTCAGTACGACGTAGACTCCGGTGTCGGGTTTGAAGGAGAAGCTGCCCATATGGTAGGGTTCTGCATCCTTCGAGTGCTCACGCGTAAGGTTCACCTTGGTCTGCACGTCCGAGACGCCCACATCAAATCGATCGTTTTCCTCCACAGGGTCCAAGCTACCCGCAAGATAATCCCCCAACCTGTCCGCCGGGATGTAGTCGAGCTTCTTGGCTGCCTTGCGTGCCCGGGAGTCACTGGCCTCTGGCCGCTTTGACGGCCTCACCATGGGCTTTGGGAGGTACAGCACGTCTCTCACATAGGGAAAGGCATCGCTGAGCGCCAAGTCACCGCGTCGCGCCGCAGCGAGCAGTTCATGGGCACATCCCAGCCTGAGGGCCTCCAGGTAGAGCGCACTGAAGAGCGTGGCGGCATCGAAGGTGTAGCCACTGCCAGAGAGCCTGCCCTCCCCAAAGTGCACAGGTCCCAAGAAGGACAGCTTGACGATTCTCTCGCCCATGGGGCTACCTCAACTCCGGGACACGCGTGCTCTTGTCCCCCGTCACGACCTCGGCACGAAGGTCTCCAAACGTCACGCGTCCGTTGCCGCGCGACCCTCCACCACCCAGATAGTCGTTCTCGATGAGGCTGAGCCCGGCGCGAATGTTGGCGAAGTCCTCCTCTATCTGCTCCGCATCCTCCACGTTGTAGATGATCTCCATCCCAAACTGGGCACCGCGCACCACGCGCTCGATCTGACGAGGGTTCGCAATGGAGGTGAGGCGGTCTATGGTGTTCTCGAACTTGTTCTCGAAGATCTGTGGCAGCTCCTCCTTGTTCTTGAGGAAGCAGTCAGAAAACTGCAGGCGTGACATCTGCATCCCGGTGCCTGCGGCATCACTTTCCTTAGAACTCGAGCCAAACAGACGGAGCAACTCAAAGCAATCACCCTCGAACCCCTTCGTACCCGCTGCTGGAACCGTCCCCTTATCGCGAGCCAGAAGCGAGCGCATCTTCCCCTTGAGTGTGGAGCCCGGGATGATGGGCAGCCGTGTGAGGGGATCGCGCACCACAGGGGAGTCAATGGCACCGATAGCGCTGAACGAGTCGTCCCCGCCGATGTGCATGCCCGTCTTTATCTCGATGGTACCGGTGATCTTGATCTTGGTATAGGCCATGACTACTTGTCCTTCCCGCCATAGAACTTGAAATACGCGACCAGGCTCTCCGCATAACGGCAGTACAGCAAGAACTGCTCATAGGTCTTTATACGGCTCACGGCATCCATCAGGTGCGTCGAGTCAATAAACTGCTTCACAGTCGGCTCCCTGCCAGATTCGTAGGCCATCTTGACCTGCAGGTACTGTATGTCCGACTGATGCTTCTTGAAGTCGGATGGCTCGTTGATCTTGGTATAGATGTTCATGATGAGGCCGTAGATGCTACGGAGCTTTGTCGTGGTCAGGCCACCAAACAGCCTGCCACGATCATCCCTCGCCTTTTCAACATATCCTTTTGCTTTGTCGGCATAGTTCGTTTCGTCCAGCTTGTTGCCGTTTGCGAAGCTCAGCAACACGACGGTGCCGTCCTGTGACATCTCTATCCCTTCTCCCTGATGCTGTACACATACCATTCGAGCGCCGTGACGAGGGCCGCTCGCTCACGCACATCGGTAGCCCAGGCGTAGATCCGCATGCTCGACTCGCCTGCGCCATCTCCCTCGTCCTCGAAGCTCCTCGCCAAGAGATACGCCAAGCGCGGCAGAGAGACCTGGTCCCGTGCGCCACGAAGAAGAGTGATGAGCTTGTAGATAAGCGCCTTTCCCTTCTCGTTTTTATCAAATAGCTCGCGTATCTCACCAAGCTTGGGGGCCACTGTGCTCTCGAAATCGTCCCAGCCAAACACCGCCTGGTCGGACCATAGGGCGACGGCATCCTTGGTCACCTCACCACCAGTCTTATGCTTCTTAGCGGCGTCCTCAAGCTCGCCGGTCTTTGCGGCCATGCTTGCGATGGGATATTTCTCGTCGAACATGCCGATGCCGGCGCTTATCGTGATAGAATCGTTTCCCGTGAAGGCAAGAAATTCCCTGCGGATATCTCTGGCAGCATGGATGATATCATTCCAGTTTCCTATCAGAAAAAGGTCATCCCCACCCGAGTAGATGATCTGTGCCTGGTATTGTCCCTCCTCAAGGATCCCGTTGATACGATACTTGAAAAAGTAGGAGAGTGCCCTGCTTAGCGTTGACGTGCGGCTGATGGACGCTTTCTCGACTGGAATGCCGCTCGCAAACACCGTGCCGAGGTTGTCAACGTCGGCTCGAAGCACTCCCAGCCGCTTGATGCCGTAATCCTCCTCGAGCGTGGATCCCTGTCCCGCGTAGGCAGAGATGCCGACCTTGCCCGTATCAACCGTGTAGTCCCCCATCCAGAGATGCGTCGATAGCTTGACGCCCATGTCCCAACTGTTCTTTGTGTAGATGCGTGCGAACGCAGGCCTAGTGGCAAGGTACTCGTCCCTCGAGTACATCTCAAGCCGTCTGTCAAAGGGAAGCGCAAGCCCAATGCGTCCGGGTGAGACGGTATCCTCGCCTTCGGAAACTTCAGCAATCACGAACACATCCTTATGGATAAGGCTTGCTGAGATCATACCGAGAGAGGCACAGAGCGGGCAGAGGTCATTCTCGTCGATGTCGGCGTCCGACCGATGGCATTCCTTGCACTCCCTGCCATGGTCGTACTCCCCGGCACTGCCAAAGTTGAGCTCCTTGATGGTACGCGCGTCATAGCGCGAGGCCTTGGCAGCCGAGAGGCCCTCTGAGAGCTCCTGGTACAACTTGGGATAGCGCTGCTTGTCCTCACCCTTGTTCGCGAGGTCGTGGGCGCTGCACTCAACCAAGGAGGTCGCCAGGTACAGGTCGATCCCATAGTGCTCGATGAGCCATTCGCGAAGCTCGTCGCAAAACGTTCCGAAGATGGTCTTCGTTTGTCGCGTGTTGGGAAGCAGAAGGTAGGCGTGTCCGCCACCGGTGTAGAGAAGGTTCGCGCGACTCAGCTCCAAGCGCTCAAGCAGCTCGTCCGACACGTGCTCCAACATGAGCTCCAGGTACAAGCTGCGTGCCCTGAGCTGCTTGAGGGCACCTGCCCCGCTGATGTTATAGATGAAGCTCTGGATGCCGCTCATATCCCATGAGCACAGCAGGAACATGGGCTCCTCGTAGAATCGGGGTGACTTCTGCCTATCGAAGAGGGCCTCCCGATAGTTCGAGATCCCATGATCAGAGAGGTACTCGTAGATGCACACCGCAATGGCGGCCGTCGTCTTCGCGTGGTCGAAGAGGGACACGTCGACGAGTTCCGTGAGGTTAGTGGACGAGGGGACCTTATCTGTCGTTGCCTCGAGAAGGTTCAGAAGGGAGTTGAGGTCGGACTGGCGAAGCCTCATCCCCGCCAGGCCCTTGTGAATGCGCTCCCGGATCGTGTTGTAGTCCTCATGC
>ERZ772955.1869-NODE-1869-length-12257-cov-6.033191_pt1 | contig 12257 bp, 13 predicted proteins | sample MGYA00511133_ERZ772955 | MGnify/ENA primary metagenome ERZ772955 (study PRJEB29015, sample SAMEA2737914) | human oral metagenome | biome: human oral; feature: human-associated habitat; material: dental | place: China | collected 2149 ... | reverse complement strand
TTAACAATAATTTAAAGCATTATCTCATAAACTTACGGCAATAAAAAGAAATAAAAAGCAAGTAATAGCAAAGACTTTTTAGCTGACTTTTGGCTGATCGTCTTTAAAAAAGTAGCTAAAAAAATAAAAATAGTCAGCCAAAGGGGTATAAAATGCCTAAACTATCACGCCAACTCACGATCACGCAGTTTAAAAATCTCAAAGCAAAAGAGAAGCCATATTTTGTCAGCGACGGCGATAATTTGCTAATTAAAATAATGCCAAACGGCACAAAATTTTTCATATATGAGTTTCGAGAAAATGGTAAGCGCCACCGCCTAACACTAGGCAAATATGATGAAATAAGCCTAAGCGAGGCAAGAGATAAAAGAAGTGAGCTAAGATTAAAACTCAATCAAGGCGAGAGCCTAACACAAACAGTAGAAAAAACAAAATTTAAAGCAGTATTTGAAGCGTGGTATAAAACAAAAAGTAAGTTGAGTGAGAAGCAGCAGTTTTGGATGAAAAGGCGGTTTGAAACGTTGCTATTGCCAAAACTTGGCGAGATGAGTATAAAAGAGATAAGCAGAAAAGACATAATAGCTGCCATTAGCTCCCTGCTCGAGGATGAAAAGCTAGAAACAGCCGATAGAGTGCTAAGTATATTAAGCGGTCTTTTCAAATATGCCTTACTACACGAATATGTAGATCATAACATAATAGCAGATATTGACAAAAAGACACTATTGGGACGCAGAGAAGTAAAACATTTTGCATACTTAAAAAATGATGATGAAATAAGAGCCGTATTAATGGCGATAAGAGATTATTTTGGAGATATAAGAGTAAAAACATGTGCGATATTTCAACTATATACCGCAGTAAGAGGGCAAAACGCTAGAAATGCCAAGTGGTCGCAGATAGATTTTGAAAATTGCCTTTGGCATATCCCAGCAGACGAGATGAAAATGGCAAAGCCCCACGAAGTGTTTTTGTCAAAAAGTGTTATAAATTTATTAAAAACATATCGTGAGCGCCTGCCATTAAAGAGTGATTTAATTTTTCCGTCCATAAAATCAAATGTTGCCCCACTAAGTGACAATACTATCCGCATAATGCTTAGAAATCTAGGCTTTAACAAGGAGATGGTAACGCCACACGGCTTTAGGGCTACATTCAGCACGGTCGCCAATGAAAACATTGACAAGCACGGCTGCAGTAGTGATGTTATTGAGCTTTGCCTCGCGCACGTTGAGAACAACAAGGTTAAAGACGCATACAACCACGCCAAAAATTTAAAAGCAAGAGCTAAGCTTATGCAGTGGTGGAGTGATTATTTAGATGAGTTGTGATCTTAATAAAAAATTTAGCGGATGCTTTAACCCTATTGATACCGATATTTTTAAAATAATGGGTATAAAACCAAGCAAAGACAATGAAATATTTAGGACTTTTATTATTCAAGTAATTTTTTTATTTTCTTATATGTTTGTTTTTTGTCGATGATGTATTAATTTAAAAATATATGAAAAATTTCTATTAACATATCTATTATGATAATATAAAAAAGAATAAAAAGCAACCTTTTTATTCTTTTAGTTAAAAATATATGAAAAATATCTGAAGTATATATTTTATTTATACTATTAGCTTTCCATGAAACTCATTAGTATAAATTAAATTAGATAACTCATTTAGATTTTCCTTTGTAACTTTTCCTGCAACAACAATTTTTAATCTTCCATTAGATTTTTTTATCATCTCATTTATTAAATCTTTTCCTTCAAGAGCAGTTGCTTTTCCACCAGAAGTTAAAATTCTTTTGATACCTATATTTACTAAATCATCAATATAATCAAGAGGATTTAAAATTTCATCTATTGATTTATGAAAAGTAACTTCCATAGGATAAGCTAAGTCAACTAATTCTTTTGTAAATTCTAAATCTATCTTATTATCAGAAGTCAAACAACCCAAAACAACTCCTTTAACCCCTAATTCTTTAAATATTTTAATATCTTCTTTCATAATTTTTATTTCATCTTTTGAATAAACAAAATTTCCACCTCTTGCTCTTATCATAGGAAAAATAGGAATATTTAATTTCTCTAAACAAATTTTTACTGTTCCATAAGATGGAGTTGTTCCTCCAACAGCTAAATTTTCACAAAGTTCTATTCTGTTTGCACCATTACTTTGTGCTTCTAATGCTTTTTCAAAAGATTCTACACAAGCTTCTTTTATCATACTATCACCTATACCAAAAATTTTAAAAGTGGTGCCCAAACAAGAGTAAGTAACCCTGCAAACACTATTGACAATGCACTCATTGAGCCCTCTACTTCTCCTATCTCCATCGCCTTTGATGTTCCAACAGCATGACTTGAAACTCCTATTCCAATTCCTACTGCAACTGAATGTTTTACTCTAAAAATTTTACTTATAAGTGGTGCAGTTACATTTCCTGTTATTCCAGTCAACATAATACTAACAACTGTAATGGCTGGTATTCCTCCAAGCATTGAGCTAATTTCTATTCCAAAAGGTGTAGTTATAGATTTAGGCATGAGTGAAAAAATTAGTTGATCTTCCATACCAAATAACTTCCCTAAAATAATAACTGATACTATTCCTACAAATGAGCCTACAACAGCACCTGTCATAACTGGTACAAAAAATTTTTTAAATAAATCCCATTTTTTATATAGTGGTATTGCCAAAGACACTGTTGCTGGACCTAACAAAAATAGTATCATCCCTGCACCTTTATAATAGTCATCAGTTGATATATCAAAAAATTTCAATATAAAAATTACTATACTTGTTCCTATTAAAAATGGGTTAAATATAGGAGTTTGAGTCTTTTTAAAAATCCATTTACCTATCTCAAATGCAAAATAACTTATGATTAAACCAAAAAATAAATTTCCTACTATTGCTGCTTTCATTATTTTAATCCTTTCTTTTCTCTATAATCTATCATCATTTGAACAACTTTACCTGTAATTCCCATAGTTAAAAATGTAGAAACAACTATAATTATTATAATTTTTACTAAATCTTTTTCTAATAAATCATAGGAATCTATAATTTTAACAGTAGGTGGCATAAAAAATAATGTCATATTAAGTAAAAGAAAATTTGCTGCATTTTCAATTTTTTCTAATTTTAAAATTTTAAATTTTAATAATAAAAATAGTAATAATAAAGCTGTTATTGTTCCTGGTAAAGGAAAATGTAAAACAGTAGAAATAAGAATACCTACATAGTTAATTACAAGAATTAACATAAATTCTCCAATCATATCGTCCTCCAATATATAGAAAGAGTGGAAACAAGTTCCACTCTAAAAATTTTACTTATTAATCTCTTGGTTTCATTTGTGGGAAAAGTATTACATCTCTTATAGAAGGTGCACCTGTAAGTAACATTACAAGTCTATCTATTCCTATTCCCATTCCACCAGTAGGTGGTAAACCATATTCAAGAGCTTCAACAAAACTTTCATCTATTTCTGGTGTTGCTTCTTCATTTCCACGCATTGCTTCTTCAACTTGTGCTTCAAATCTTCCTCTTTGATCTGCTGGATCATTTAATTCAGTGAAGGCATTTGCATATTCTCTTTTATTGATAAATAATTCAAATCTATCTGTGAAGTTTGGATTATCTTCATTTCTTTTTGCAAGTGGAGATATTTCAACAGGGTGTCCATATACAAATGTTGGTTGTATAACTTTTTCTTCACATTTTTGTTCAAAGAATTCATTTATAATATGTCCTACACTATTCATATGAGGTGCAATTTCAACATGATGTTCTTTTGCTAATTGTTTAGCTTCTTCAAAAGTCATTTCTTTCCAGAAATCAACCCCTGTAACATCTTTTATCATATCAACCATATGCACTCTTTTAAAGTTTTTAAGGGATAATTGAACTCCATCATAAACAATATCTGTTGTTCCATTAATTTTTTCACATATTGTTGAAATCATACCTTCAGCTATATCCATCATATCATTAAAATCAGCATGAGCTTGGTATAATTCAATCATTGTGAATTCTGGATTATGTCTTACTGAAATTCCTTCGTTTCTAAAATCTTTTCCCATTTCATATACTTTATCAAAGCCACCAACTATTAATCTTTTTAAATATAGTTCAACAGCTATTCTTAAATATAAATCTAAATTTAATGCATTATGATGAGTTATAAAAGGTCTTGCAGCAGCCCCTCCTAAAATTTGATGCATCATAGGAGTTTCAACTTCTAAAAATCCTCTATCATCTAAATATTTTCTTATTTCTTTTATAATTTCTGTTCTTTTTATAAATATATCTCTAACTTCTGGATTCATTATCAAATCAATATATCTTTTTCTATATCTTATTTCAACATCAGTAAGTCCATGATATTTTTCAGGAAGAGATCTTACATTTTTAGCAAGTAATGAAATACTTTTAACTCTTAAAGTTAATTCTTCTGTATGAGTTATAAATAGCTCTCCTTCAATTCCAACAATATCTCCAACATTTAGCATTTTTACTATATGATCAAATTGTTCTTCTCCCAATTCATCTTTTTTCATATAAATTTGAATTTTTCCAGATTGATCTTCTATATGGGCAAAATATGCTTTTCCTTTTCCTCTTAAAGACATTATTCTTCCAGCAGTTTTAAACTTTAAATTTTCTTCTGGATTATGTTTTAAAACATCACCTATCATATTTTGTTTATCATACTTTCTTCCAAATGGTTTTATACCATAACTTTCCAATTCTTCAATTTTTTTCCATCTTTCTGCAATTAAAGGTTCTCTCTCTAATCTGTCAAAATATTTTTCCATTTCCTTATATCCTCCTAAAAAACTTATTTTATTAATTTTGTAAGTACTTCACTTTTCTTTGCCCATTCACTATTAGGAAACTCTTGTTTTAAAAGTCTTAAATATTTTGTAACTTCAACTTTATTTCCAAGTTTAGCATAAGAACTTGCTATATTATAATAGATTTCTGGCTTTTTGTCTTGCATTTTTTCAGTAGAGAGAGATTTTTTAAAGTTTTCTATCGCTACTCTTGGGTTTGAATTTAAGTTCTTCATAGCCTTATCATAATAGCTTTCTCCACTAGGTTCAGCTTTTGAATTTATCTTTTTTGAATCTGATGAACTTCCTATTTTTGTTGGTACAGTTCCATCTATAACAGCTTTTATTTTATCTCTTACAACTTCATTTGCAGTTTCTGGTGCCTCTTTTTTAGCTTTTTCTATAAATGCTTTGTCTGTTTTATCTAAACTTCCTTTATGTCCTACATATTCTTGTAAAGCACTTTTCAATTCTGGATTATTTGTCTTATATGTTTCAGATGGAACAAAAATATCCTTATTAGTCAATTTTGCTACTCTAAGTATAATAGCTTTTTCATTATCTGAATATGAAGAAAAATCATTTTTTACACCTGCTAAGGCTTCATGCATCAATGAGCTATTTCTAGTATCATAAGCATATTTTAAGAATAAATAATTGACTTCTTTTGAATATCTTCCTGCTGGAAACATCATCTTATAAAGAGTAACTGCATTTTCTAAGTCTTTACTTTCATTTGCAGAATCTTGCATTATTACATCATAAACTTCTTTTTCAGAAAAATCGTACTTTGCTACAACTGCAATATTTATTTTTCTGTTTAGACTACCATCTATGTAAGTTGATAATATATATTGTCCTTGATACACACTTCTAAAACTAACTTTTCCATTAGAAAGATTAATTTTTGTATTTGTATTTTTTGGAGAGGCAGTAAGTTTTATAGCTCTTTCATTATCAAGAGGGAATATTAAAGTTTCTCCTAAACCAACAGTATAGTCATTTTCTACACTGTCTTCCACTTTCTTTATAGAACCTTTTAAATTACCTTTTACTATTGAAAGATATTCTTTTATGTTTTCATTATTAGCTTTTTTACTTATAACCTTACCCTCATCAACTGGCACTTCTTCCACTATTTTAGTTTCCCCAGGAATTTGAGGTTCTCCTCCAATTTCTCTAATTGGTCCACTATCTCTTTTTCCACCAAGATTATCAATGTTTGCACAACCAACTAAAATCCCAGCAACTATCAATATTGATAATTTCTTTAACATTTGCTCTCCCTTCCTTTTTAAAGTTGTTCTACTATTATTATTATTTTATTTATTTCATTATGATTTTCATCCAATAACAAATATGAAAATTCAAAACTTTTATTCTTTATATTATAAGAGTATTTTTCTCCTAATACAAGAAAATTTTGTTTAAAATTTTCTATTTCATAAAAAAAATTATTTTTTTCACCATTAAACTTTAAATTTATATTTAATTTATTTTCAGAATTTCTAATTAAAGATAACTCTTTATTTTCTAATTTTATAGAATATTCATTTTGAGAATTTTTTAAAAAGAAATTAATATTTTCAATATCTTCTTTTAATTCTCCTTCCATCTCTCCAACTAATTTCTCAAAACTTTCTTCATTATAGCTATCTTTTATTTTTAAAATAAAGTTCCCTTTTATAGCTGTACCTCCCCCTAAAATTACTTATGATATTTAATATTATTAGATATTGCAAACCATCTATATATTTGTTCTAAAAGAATTAGCCTCATAAGTTGATGAGGAAAGGTAAAATATGAAAATTTTAATTTCATATCAACTGAATTTTTTACTTCTTTATTAACTCCATTTGAGCCACCTATGATGAAATTTATACTACTTACTCCCTTATTTTTTAAATCATCAATATACTTGGACATATTTTCAGAAGTAATTTCTTTTCCGTCTAAATCTAAAAGGATATTGTATGAATTAGACTTTGAAATTTGTTTCAGTATCTCTGAACTTTCTTTTTCAATAGAAATATTAATACTATCCTCTTTGTTATATTCTTTTAATTCTATAGTATTAAGACTGACAAAATTTGTCATTCTTTTAGTATATTCTGCAATACCGTCATTTATATATTTATCTTTTATTTTTCCAACACAGATAATGTTTATATTCAAAATTTCACCTTTATTTTCTTTTAAAAAGTTTTTCTAAATCAAGTAATGACATCTTAACTATAATTGGTCTGCCATGAGGACAAGTGTACTCTCCAACTTCATGAAGTTTTGCAACCATAGAATACATTTCTTCCAAAGTTAGTTTATGATTAGCTTTTATTGCTCCTTTACAAGACATTGAAACTATTATATTTTCTCTAATATCTTTATCTTTATTTTTAGAAATATTATCCAATATTTCTCTTATAATATTTTCATAACTATCTCTTAAATTCATAGTTGGTGTACTTCTCAATAAGATCTCATTTTTATCAAAATCATCTATATCAAAGCCAAAACTTGAAAATATCTCAATATTTTCTAAGGCTAGCTGTTTTTCTCTTGGGTCTAGTTCAAATCTTATTGGCACTAATAGATTTTGTTTAGACATAGAATGATTGTAATATTCTTGTTTTAATTTTTCATATAGTATTCTTTCATGTATTATATGTTGGTCATAAATCTCAAGCAAACCATTTCTTTCAACTAAAATGAAAGTATCAAATACTTGTCCTATAACCTTAAAATCAATATTTTTTAAACTTGAAAAATCATCAAATATTTTTCCTCTACTAGTATCCTCTATATCAAAAATATATTTATCTTCAAATTTATTTGCTCTATTTTCAATATTAGTTTTTTGCCTATCAACAAAATCTGAATTACTGCTTGAATTATCAAAAGTTTCTATATTTTCTTTAACTTCATTTGGATTAAAATTACTTTCTAAATTTTTCTTAGAAGTTTCTATCTTACTATTCACATTAATAATATTTTCTTTTTCAGTTTCAATATTTTTATAGTCTTTTTTTGAATAATCCTCTTTCTTTACAACAGATAATTGAGAAAAATCTCGTATGTCATCTTTAAAATCATTTATATCTAAAAAATTATTATTTTTTGTTTCAATAACTTTATTTTCTTCATTTTCATTATCTGCTTCAATATATGGAGAAATAAAATCTTCATCATCTGTAAAAAAGTTTTCAATTTCTCCTTTTACTAAATCAAATATTGCATTTTGATTAGCAAATTTTACAACTTTCTTTGAGGGATGAACATTTACATCAATTTCATTCGGTTCAACTTCTAAAAATATCAAAGCTGTTGGGTACTTTCCTTTCATAAGTTTCGTATGATAAGCAGATATTACTGCTTCTTCAACTATTTTTGATTTAACAGAACGACCATTGATAAAAACAAATATAGAATCTCTGTTTGCTTTAAATAAATTAGCATTTCCTAAATATCCGAGTGAGAATTTGGAAAAATTTTTTAAATAATTTTTCCCAAATATTTCAAGTATAGCATTTTCTATTCCATTCCCACTTGTTTTTATGCTTTCTTTTCCCTCTATATTCAAAATAAATTTAACATTAGGATTAGCTAGTGCCTCTCTTAAAAATATATCCTTTATATTCAAATATTCAGTATTTTCTTTTCTTAAAAATTTTTTTCTTGCAGGTGTATTATAGAATAAATCTTTTATTTCTATTTGTGTTCCAACATTTCTTTGGATATCTTTTAGATTAGTAACCTTTCCACCTAAAACATTCATTTGAGTTCCATTTTGCATATCTTCTGTTCTTGAAGATAAAATCATTTTAGAAACAGAAGCTATTGAAGACAATGCTTCTCCTCTAAAACCATAAGTTCTTATATTAAATAAATCTTCTTTTTTTAAAATTTTACTTGTTGCATGTCTTTCAATAGAAAGAAGTAGGTCTTCTTTTGACATTCCACAACCACTATCACTTATGGAAATATCAAGTCCTCCATTCCACACCTCTAATTTAATTTCTTTACTTCCTGCATCTAACGAATTTTCTATCAATTCCTTAATCATACTAGTAGGATTTTCTACAACTTCCCCAGCTGCTATTGCATTAGAAACACTTTCATCTAAAATTCTAATACGGTTCATCTTTACCTCCAGTACATAAAATATATTATTTTACAGTATAACATTGTAAATAAAGATTTACAACTATATTTTTAAAATAAAAAAGCTACTTCAAAATGAATTAAAATAGCTTCACTAAAATTAATAAAAAACAAAAATATAAAATCTATTTATCTAATAATTTTCCATCAATAGTTACAATTTTTATTTTTAAGGGAATATTTTTACCACTTTCTTTTAATGCTTGAAGTACAACATTTTCCATATTTCCACAACAGGGATTTTCCATTCTTACAATAGTTATACTTTTTATATCATTCTCTGTAAAAATTTTTATTAATTTAGGAAAATAACTTTCTGACTTTAACTTTTGACACCCTATTAATGTTATATGATTTTTCATTAAATCTCTATGAAAATTCCCATAAGCAAAAGCTGTACAGTCTGAAGCAATCAAAAAATCTTGCTGATTATAAAAGGGGGCTTTTTCTGGAACTAAATCTATTTGAAGTGGCCATTGTTTAATTTCAGAATAATCTTTATCTCCTAATTTCTTAGCTTTTTTTTCTATTTTACCATTATTAAGTGCATTTACCTTTTCCATTAAACTAATCATAGTATCACTCTTCCTTAATTCTTAGTTTCTTCATACAATGAATGTAATATTTCTCTTCTAATTTCTATCTCATCTTCTAATGATAATTTTCCTTTTAGTTTTTTTTCTCTTATATTAATTTCTTTAATGATTTTTGCTGGCTCACCATTTAATATTAAAATTCTATCTGAAACATATATAGCTTCCTCTATATCATGCGTTATAAACAAGGAACTCACTCCTTTACTTTCCTTTAATGTAAGTAAAAGATTAAGAAGTTCTATTCTTTTATATTCATCTAAAGATCTGAAAGCTTCATCTAAAAATAATAACTCTCCCGCATAATACATTGCTCTTGCAATAGCCCCTCTTTGTCTCATTCCCCCACTAAGTTGGTTAGGATAATAGTCAGTATAGTCTTCTAAGCCTACTATTTTTAAAATTTCTTTTACTATATTTATATCCCCATTTATATTAGCTAGACGGATATTTTCAAAAAGTGTTAACCAAGGTAATAATCTATCATCTTGAAAAACATAACCTATTTTTTCAGTAAACATTTCTACTTTTCCAGTAGTTGGTTTTTCTATTCCACTTAATATATTTAATAAAGTTGATTTTCCTATTCCTGATGGACCTAAAATACTAACAATTTCTTGTTTTAAAATTATAAAAGTAATATTTTCTAAGATTATTTTGTTGTTGAAACTTTTTCCGATAGCTTGTGAAACCATAATTTCCTTATGTAACCTGTTCTTTTTATCCATAGCAAAATGCCCCCTATTCCATAATAAATAAAAATTAATATAATAGACCAAGCAAAAACACCTTCTGTTTCTATATTTATTCTTGCTGTGGATATTTGACCTCCTATTCCACTATTTGTTGTTAGTAATTCAGCCATTACAATTAATTTAATTCCTGTACTAAAACATATCAAAAAAGCTGTTTCAAAAGTTTGATATAATATAGGAAATTTTATGTATCTCCATTCTTCTGCATTTGATAATTGGAACACTTGGGCTACTTGAAGAAAATTTTTATTAAAATTTTTAATTCCATTCATAAGTGATATTGTCATTATTGGAAAAGTTGAAATAGTTAAAATCATAATTGCTGGTTTCCCACCTAATCCAAGCCATATAATCCCTAAAACTAGCCATGTAATTGGAGGAATTACTTGTAAAAATTCTATAATAGGTAAAAAAATTTCTTTTATAATTTCATATTTTGTAAATATAACTGTACATATTATACTTGCAAAAATTCCTAGAAACAATCCAAAACACATTCTAGCTAATGTTTTTATTATTTCTTTTATTAGTAATGATGAATTTATTATATTAAATAGATATTTTAATACACTATCTATCCTAGGAATTATAACAGGAGGATAAATTAATATAAGAAATTCCCAAATTAAAATTATTACTAGAAAAGAAATAATTTTATTTTTTAAAATATAATTTTTCATCAGGGACTTTTCCTCCTATCATTTTCTCATCAAAATCAAGAATTGCTTTATAATAAGGATCTAAAATTTCTTTTGCATTTTCTGATCCTACATATTTTAGTTCCATATTAGGAATTGCTTTTTCTAAACTTTCTTTTTTTATTCCCAGCAATTTTTCACCTAGTACTGCTGCTTCACTTGGATTTTCTACAACCCATTTAAGTGCTTTTGCATATTCTTCTTCAACTTTTATAACTAAATCTGGATGTTCTTCAGCAAATTTTGTTGTCGTAATTAGCCCAGAACCTGGAAGGCTGTTTCCATTATGAAGTTTTTTCCATTCATCCCCTATATTTATCACCTCAACAACATTAGGGTTTTTATTTAAAATAGTGCTTATATTTGGTTCAATATTTATTGCAATTTCAACTTTCCCAGAAATCATCATATTAGTTGCTTCTGTCATAGGAGAATATATCATTTCATAATCTATTCCTTCTTTTAATCCAGCTCTATTTAAGAAATAATGGGTAAAAGCATCAACAGGAGTTGATTTTAATGTCATATAAATTGTTTTTCCTTTTAAATCTTTCCAATCTTTTATATTTTTATTAGTACTTAGTACAGAACCTCCTCCCCATGCTGCAATGTTTGTTAATCTAACTCCTAAACCTTTATTATATAAATTAGCAGTTACTGTAAGTGGAGAAGCAAAATAATCACATTGATTAGATTGAATCATTCCAATTAAAACTTCTGGTGAATCCCAAAGCTCGATTTGAAAATCATAATTTTCTCCTAAGGCTTTTGAATCAATTATTCTTAAAAGTGGCAAAGTAGGAGGTGCTTTAGGAACTCCTAATTTTATAATTGTTTTTTCTTTAGGAATTTCTATTTTTTCATTTTCTTTTTTGCATGCCGAAAAAATCCCTATAATTAATATAATCATTCCAAATAAGCAAATCTTTTTTAAATATTTTTTCATTTTAATTCAACTCCTTTTATTATAAAAAAAACACTCCAAGAATAGAGTGTTTACACATTATCACTATATTCCGTAGAGATAATATTCTGTAATCTAGGTATTCTGACTTATGTTTTCACAAATACAGTAGCGATACTGTACAGGATTCTAACCTGTTTCCCCCATATTATGATTACAGTTTATTTTTATATTATAAAAAATTAAAAAAGATAAAAATAAAATATGTTTTATAAAAAAATAATATATAATATAAACATACTAACATA
>ERZ772955.1865-NODE-1865-length-12287-cov-4.716400_pt1 | contig 12287 bp, 8 predicted proteins | sample MGYA00511133_ERZ772955 | MGnify/ENA primary metagenome ERZ772955 (study PRJEB29015, sample SAMEA2737914) | human oral metagenome | biome: human oral; feature: human-associated habitat; material: dental | place: China | collected 2149 ... | reverse complement strand
ATTTTGTAAGAATTTATTATTTTACAAAATCAGGTTTAGAAACATCATTAGTTGTGGCTGTAAGTATGTTTTTGACTATAATAATGGCAAAGGTTGTAGGAGGAGTTTTACCACTTATAGCAAAATCTATGAAGATAGACCCTGCTATTATGGCAAGCCCACTTATCACAACAATAGTTGATACAGCAGCACTTATTATATATTTTCAACTGTCAGTAATATTTTTACATATATAATAATTTAGAAAGGTTTTAAAAAGGATGGAAAAAAATTTAGAAATATTGGATAGACTTTACAATCTCCGTTATAAATCTGGGAAAGTACATTTATTTCATAGTATTAATAAATTAGTTGGAAGATTTGGAAATGTTGTAAGTCTTGATAAAATATATGTAAGTAAAGAGTATTTATCATATTTATCTGAGAAATTATTTAAAGATAAAGATAAATTAATAAGTTTTTTTGGAGGAAATAATAAATTTGTAAGACTTAGTTTAGTCCATGAATTTATGCAAGATTTTGGAAGGGATATTGCTCAGGATATAAAAGATGATTTTATGGAGTTAAAGAAATATAATTCATCTGTATTTAAGGAAGTCAAGGAAAGAATGATAACTCTTAAAGAAAATGAAAATGAAGATATAACCAAAGAAGATATAGATTTAATTCAAAGATATCTAACTAATTGGAAAAATTTACAAGATAAGATTAGACATTTTATCCCAGAAGAATTTTATAACAAAAAAAATAATTATTTCTATACTTGTTTATTATCTTATATAAAATTTTTTGAAAAATTAAATTCAGATTATGAAAGTGGAATGAAATATTTGCTTGCAATAAATTAATCATAAAAATTATTACAGTGAAAGGAGAAACAAATTATGAAAAAGGAAATTTTTGCAATGTTTATTTTAGTAGCTTCCATGGCTATGGTAGCTTGTACTAATGCAAACACAACAAATGAAGGTGCAGTAGGAGAAAATGATGCTTTTAAGGTATTAGAAAAGAGAAGAGAGTATTATAAAGAACAAGATAAAGAAAGAGCTGAAACACAAGTTCAAACAGATACAGTAGGTGAAGGAGCAACAATAGCAACAGAAGATGAAGCAAAAGCAAAAGAAGAAGCTGATAAAGAGGCTTTAAAAATATTAGAAAAGAAGAGAAAGGGAAATTAAAAAATATATTAGAAAAAAATTTAAGAGAATTTTTTTGAGAATAAAAATCTTAAAAAATTCTTTTTTATTTGTTATAATTGAAAAAGAAATAGAAAAAAGAGCTGGTGTAGACAAATTTGAATTTGCTAAAATAAGAAGATATTGATCTTGAAAAAATGCAAGATTTAAGAATGTATAATTAATGTTTTATTTATAAATGGTAGTGTCATGGAGGAAAAATCAATGTATATAAATCGTTATATAATTGCGTATTTTGTTTTCAGTGTATTAGGCTGGGTGTGGGAAAGCATATACTGTACTGCAGAAAAAAGAAAGTGGCAAAATAGAGGTTTTTTATATGGACCGTTATGTCCAATATATGGCTTTGGTTCAGTTATAGGATTGTTGTTTTATGATTTAATATCATATGGTATAATTCCCAGTTTATCATGGTGGATGATATTAATAGCTGGCTTTTTTGTTAGCATCCTATTAGAGTATCCAACATCGTATATACTTGAAAGACTGTTTCACGCAAGATGGTGGGACTACAATGACTTACCACTTAACATTAATGGTAGAATAAGTGTAATAACATCGGTTGGTTTTGGAATAGGAGCAATAATTATTTTGAATTATTTGATTCCAAACTTTGAAAAGATATATATAATTATACCAGATTTTATCGTTGTCTTTATAGCAGTTGTTTTAGTTGCCTTACATTCAGCGGATTTTACACTTACTGTTTCACATTTAACGAATTTTCAACGCAATTTAGATGATATGGAAGGTGCTTTCCAGAGTAAAATGACAGTCATTGTTGATAACTTCTACGAAAAGCAGAGCAAATTGTATGGTAAAACTTTAAGTCGCATCGCTTCCTTTAAAATGAGTGAACCACATAATATGATTGCGGAGAAAATACTTAAATTGGTGCGAGAATCGAGAAGGGAAAAATAGTTATGGTATTGATGGATTATTTAAAATGGAGAAATGATGTAAGTTTTTCAGTCTCTGCATTTAATGAAATAGACAATGTCATACTCTCGTATCTCTCTTATATCGATTTTGAAGAATTATATGGCACACAAGATGGAATACATGATCTAGAAGAAGTATTTTGTTTATTTTGCCAAAAACATTCATTAGAAGATATAAGGGAAAATGGAAGTTTTACACAGAGAGTACCTTTATTACTTGAAGAAATGGTTAATGGTGACCGATTCAAAAGAATAAAAGTTGGATATTACTATGGTGATCTTGATAAGGAAAAAGTTAAACAGTTTGCTGCTGTGGTTTTTATGCTTCCAGATGGGGTAAATTATATTTCATTTCGAGGAACAGATAGTACCATTACGGGGTGGAAAGAAAATTTCTTCATTAGTTATATGTCGGAAACTGAAGGAGCCAAAGAAGCTGTCTGTTATTTAAATAAGGTTTCAAAAGTTTTAAAAGGAGATCTAATATTAGGCGGACATTCAAAAGGAGGAAATTTTGCAATTTATGCAGCCGCCTTTAGTGATGACAGTATAAAAAATCGGATTATAAGGGTATACAATAATGATGGTCCAGGATTTAGAGATGAAGTAATCAATTCTAACGGATACCAGATAATTTTACCGAAGATACAATCTATTATTCCTCAGACATCTATAATAGGTCAATTACTTTCTAATAAGGGGAAGCAAAAAGTAATATGTAGCAAAGCAAATGGTATATTTCAGCATGATGCAATGACATGGGAAGTGACAAAAGATAAATTTGTACCTGCCGAATTGGATGATTTTAGTAGATTTGTAAAAGCAACATTAGAAAATTGGCTTGAAAAACTGGACGCTGAAACTAGATGTTCAATTATTTCAATAGTTTTTTCTATGATAGAGGAAACAGAATCGGAAACCTTCAGAGAATTTGGAAGCGATTTGATAAAAAATGCTGTAACAGTTATTAAAAGCTTGGTAAAGCTTCCAAGAGAAAAAAAGAGAGAGCTCATAGCTGCATTAAGTGCATTGATTAAAAGTAGTGGGAAAGTTACAATAAATCATTTAGCTCAATTTTCAAAAAAATAGGGATAGTTATTTAACAGTTGTTTGTCAAATAGTGCTAATAAAAAAGTTAAGACTTACAATTGAGATAACTAAGGGAATTTTTTGAGGATAAAACCTTAAAAAATTCTTTTTTATTTGTTATAATTGAAAAAGAAATAGAAAAAAAGATTGATATGCAGGGGGAGGAAATGAATAATAAAAAAGAACAAGAGAGAGCAGAATTACATAGAACAATTTGGGCTATTGCCAATGATTTAAGAGGGAGTGTTGATGGTTGGGATTTTAAGCAATATGTTTTAGGAATGTTATTTTATAGATATATTTCTGAAAATTTAACTAACTATATTAATAGAGGAGAAATTGAGGCAGGGAACTCAGATTTTAATTATACTAATTTAAGTGATGAAGATGCAATAGTAGCAAAAGAAGATTTAATAAGAACAAAAGGCTTTTTTATTTTACCTAGTGAATTATTTATTAATGTTAGAAAAAAAGCAGACAAAGATGAAAACTTAAATGTTACCTTAGATACTATTTTTAAAAATATTGAAAACTCAGCAAATGGAACTGAAAGTGAAAGTGACTTAAAGGGATTATTTGATGATATAGATGTAAATAGTAATAAACTAGGAGGAACAGTAGCAAAAAGAAATGAGAATCTAGTTAATTTAATAAATGGTGTTGGAGATATGAAATTAGGAGATTATCAAGAAAATACTATTGATGCTTTTGGGGATGCTTATGAATATTTAATGGGGATGTATGCTTCAAATGCTGGTAAAAGTGGGGGAGAATATTATACTCCACAAGAAGTTTCAGAACTTTTAACTAAACTTACATTGGTGGGAAAAACAGAAGTAAATAAAGTGTATGATCCTGCTTGTGGTAGTGGTTCTCTACTTTTAAAGTTTGCTAAAATTTTGGGAAAAAATAATGTAAGAAACGGATTCTATGGACAAGAAATAAATATAACAACATATAACTTATGTCGTATAAATATGTTTTTACATGATATAGATTTTGATAAATTTGATATTGCTCATGGAGATACTCTGACAGAACCAGCTCACTAGGATGATGAACCTTTCGAAGCTATTGTTTCTAATCCTCCTTATTCAATAAAATGGGAAGGGGATAACAGTCAAATTTTAATTAATGATTCTCGTTTTTCTCCAGCAGGGGTATTAGCTCCTAAGTCAAAGGCAGATTTAGCCTTTATTATGCATTCTCTTTCTTGGCTTGCTCCTAATGGAACAGCAGCAATAGTATGCTTTCCAGGAGTAATGTATCGTAGTGGTACAGAGCAAAAAATTCGTAAGTATTTAATAGATAATAACTATATTGATTGTATAATCCAATTACCAGATAATCTGTTTTATGGAACAAGCATTGCAACTTGTATTATGGTATTAAAAAAATCAAAAATTGATAATAAGATTTTGTTTATAGATGCTTCAAAAGAATTTGTAAAAGTTACTAATAGCAATAAGATGACAGAAAAACATATTGATGATATTGTTGAAAAATTTACTAAAAGAGAAAATATAGAATATATTTCAAATCTTATTGAATATGAAAAAATAGTTGAAGAAAACTATAATCTATCAGTTTCAACTTATGTTGAAAAAGAGGATATAAGTGAGAAAATAGATATATTTGAATTAAATAAAGAGATTGAAAGAATTGTTGCAAGAGAGGAAGAATTAAGAAAAGAGATAGATAAAATTATTGCTGAAATTGAAATAAAATAAGGGGGAATTATGAATAATAGAATTAAATTTTGGGTATCTTCTCCTGAAAATCAATATCTTGAAAGAAAAAGTGCAAGAATAGAACCTCTTAATATATTAAAGCATTTAATTGCTTTTGCAAATGCAGATGGAGGTTCACTGATAATTGGTGTGGAAGATAATGGAGAAGTAACAGGTTTTAATACTTCTAAAGCACATAAAATAGAGGAATTTAAAAATATAGCTCTTACAAAATTAAAAGATAGTCCTATTTTACCAAAATATGAAATATTAGAAGTAAAAAATGAAAAAGGTGAAGAAGATAAAATTTTAGTAATTTCAGTTGAACCTGCATATGATAGAGTTATAAAATCATATGATAATAATGTCTATTTAAGACAGTTTGATAAAACAGAAAAATTAAATCATGAACAGATAACACAGTTGGAATATGATAGAGGACAAAGATATTTTGAAGATGAAGTAGTTGAAGATACTTCAATAGAAGATATTGATTTTGAATTACTTGAGTCTTATAGAAAAAATATGGATTTAACAAATTCAACTTTGGAAGATATACTAAAATCAAGAAATTTTATTAAAAAAGGACTTTTAACAAATGCTTGTGTTCTATTGTTTTCAAAAGAACCCACTAAATATTTACCACAAGCTAGGTTGAAATTTATTAGGTATGATGGAGTTAAAGCTAATGTTGGAACTGAAATAAATATAATAAAAGAGAAAACTTTTGATAAGGCTATTCCTAAGATAATAATAGAGGTAAAAGAATTTATAAAAACTCAATTAAGAGAATTTCAGTATTTAGATGGAGAAGATGGGACTTTTAAATCAATGCCAGAATATCCTGAATTTGCTTGGTTTGAAGGAATAGTAAATGCTTTGACACATAGAAACTATTCTATTAGAGGAGAATATATAAGGTTTATTATGTTTGATGATAGAATAGAAATACATAGTCCTGGGAAATTACCTAATATTGTTACTATTGAAAATATTCTGACACAACGTTATTCTAGAAATCCTAGAATAGCTAGAATACTGTCAGAATTTGGCTGGGTTAAGGAAATGAATGAAGGTGTTAAAAGAATATATAGTGAAATGGAAAAATTCTTTTTAAAGAAACCAGTTTACTCAGAACCAAGTAATAATGTTTTACTTGTTTTAGAAAATAATATATTAAATAGAAATATTAGAATTGAAGATAATTTAAAAAAATTAATTGATAAAGATATATATAAAGGATTGAATTTTATAGAAAAGGAAATTATGAAATTTTCCTTTATGAATAAAAAAATTACAGTAGCTGATTTATCTAAAAATATAAATAAAACTACTGTAACAACTCGTATGTATCTAAAAAAATTAGTAACATTAGGTTTATTAGAGTGGCATGGAACAAACCCAAAAGATCCTACACAGTTTTATAGTTTAAAGAAATAAAAAGTAACTAGTAGCTTTCTAGTATTTTCTAGTAACTTTCTAGTAAGAGAAGAAAGTGATTGAAATACAATGGATTTTTTAATAACAAAATAACTAGTAACTTTCTAGTATTTTCTAGTAACTTTTTAGTAAGAGAAGAAAGTAATTGAAAGATAAAGAGTTTTTAAGGAAAGACTAATAAGAAAAGTTACAAGTAAAATAAAATTTCTAAAAAGAGGGAAGATATGAGCAAATTAGATGAATTGATAAAAGAGTTATGTCCTAATGGAGTGGACTATAAGGAATTGGGGGAAGTTTTAGTTTCACTTAATACAGGGTTAAACCCAAGAAAATTTTTTAGGTTAAATACAGAAGATGCTACAAACTATTATGTGACAATTAGAGAAATACAAAAGAATAGAATACAATTTTCTGATAAAACAGATAGAATAAATGAAGAAGCATTAATTTTATGTAATAAAAGAGCAAATCTAGAAAAAGGAGATGTTCTTTTCTCAGGAACAGGAACAATAGGAGAAGTAGCTATAGTAGATGAAACACCAAATAACTGGTCAATAAAAGAAGGTGTATACTCATTAAAGCCTATTTCAGCAAATATAAATTCTAAATTTCTAATGTATGTTTTACAAACTAGAAATATAAAAGAAAAGTATTCTCAAAAAGTTGTTGGTGGAACAGTAAAAAGTATAACAATGGCAGACTTAAAAAAAATAGATATCCCTGTCCCACCATTAGAAGTTCAAAATGAGATAGTTAGAATATTAGACAAGTTCACAACCCTAACAGCAGAGCTAACAGCAGAGCTAACAGCAGAGCTAACAGCTAGAAAAAAACAATATTCTTGGTATAGAGATTATTTATTGAAATTTGAAAATAAAGTAGAAATTGTAAAATTAGGAAGTGTTTCAGAATTAAAGTCAGGAGGAACTCCTAAAACAGAAAATTTAGAATATTGGGAAAATGGAATTATTCCTTGGATGAGTTCAGGTGAAGTAAATAAGGGAAACATTTATGAAACTGAGAAAAAAATTACAAAAGAAGGTTATGAAAATTCAAATACAAAGATGTTACCTAAAAATACAGTAGTGATAGCTTTAGCTGGGCAAGGAAAAACAAGAGGAACAGTAGCAATTACAAGGATAGAATTATGTACAAATCAATCATTGTGTGGAATTATTCCAAATGAGAAACTGAATAGTGATTATCTATACCATTATTTAAAAACACAATATGAAAATTTACGTCAATTATCTTCAGGTGATGGTACAAGAGGAGGATTAAATTTAAAAATGATAGATAATTATTTAATCCCTTTACCACCATTAGAAGTACAAAAAAGAATAGTGGAAGTTTTAAATAATTTTGAAAAAATATGTAATGACTTAAATATAGGACTTCCTGCTGAGATAGAAGCAAGACAAAAACAATATGAATTTTATAGAAATTTTCTCTTGACATTCAAAATAGAAAATTGTACTCTGCCTAAGACAAGACAAGACAAGACAAGACAAGACATAATTAAATTATTTATGTATATTTTTGGATATATAGAACTTGAATTAGGAGAAATATTAAAAATAAAAAATGGTTCAGATTATAAAAAGTTTAATATAGGAAATATACCAGTTTATGGTTCGGGAGGTATAATTAATTATATAGATACATATATTTATGATAAAGAATCTGTTTTAATTCCAAGAAAAGGTTCAATAGGAAATTTATTTTATGTAGATAAACCTTTTTGGACAGTAGACACTATTTTTTATACTGTAATAGATAAAGATATAGTTATACCAAAATATGTATATTATTATTTAAGCAGAGTAAATTTAGAGAAGTTAAATACAGCTGGTGGAGTACCAAGTTTAACTCAAACAGTATTGAATAAAATACTTATCTCTTTACCACCACTAGAAGAACAACAAAGAATAGTCAATATTTTAGACAGATTTGATAAATTGTGTAATGATATATCAGAGGGATTACCAGCAGAAATAGAAGCAAGACAAAAACAATATGAGTATTTTAGAGAAAAATTATTAACTTTTAAAAATATAAATGACTAAAATTTTTGGAGGGGACAATGTCATCAGTAGATTACAATATGCTTATATCAACACTTGAAAGTACAGTGGTAACTGAATATGTAAAAGAAGATATGCCAGTGTATACTTATCAAAGTGAAGCAGATTTAGAAAGAGAATTTATTAAAAATCTTCAAAATCAAGGTTATGAGTATCTAATTATCCATAATGAAAAAGAATTAATTAAAAATTTGAAAGATAAATTAGAAAAATTAAATAATATTATTTTTTCTGAAAATGAATGGGAGAGATTTTTCAAAGAAAAAATAGCAAATAAAAATGAGAGTATCATTGAAAAGACAAGAACTATACAAGAGGACTATATAAAAAGTTTCACAAGAGATAATGGAACTCTAATAAATATCAGTTTGATAGATAAAAAGAATATACATAATAATTTTCTTCAAGTTATAAATCAATATGAAGAAGAAAATGGAACTCATAACACAAGATATGATGTGAGTGTTTTAGTCAATGGTCTACCTTTAATTCATATAGAATTAAAAAGAAGAGGAGTTGCAATAAGAGAGGCTTTTAACCAAATTAATAGATATCAAAGAGATAGCTTTTGGGCTGGTAGTGGACTTTTTGAATATGTGCAAATATTCGTAATTTCTAATGGAACTAACACTAAATACTATTCTAATACAACAAGAGCAAGACATATTAAGGAAATGTCTTTTAATAGAAGAAAAGTTAAAAAATCTAGTAATAGTTTTGAGTTTACTTCATATTGGGCTGATGCAAATAATAAGGCAATAACAGATTTAGTAGATTTTACAAAAACTTTTTTTGCAAAGCATACTATTTTAAATATTTTAACAAAATACTGTATATTTGACACAAGTGATACTTTACTTGTTATGCGTCCTTATCAAATATCAGCAACAGAAAGAATTTTATCTAAAATACAATTAGCTAACAATTATAAATGGGTAGGTAAAATTGATGCTGGGGGCTATATTTGGCATACAACAGGAAGTGGAAAAACTTTAACTTCATTTAAAACAGCACAACTAGCTTCACAGCTTGATTATATAGATAAAGTTTTATTTGTAGTTGATAGAAAAGATTTAGATAGCCAAACACAAAAGGAATATGATAGATTTTCAAAGGGGTCAGCTAATGGAAATACTTCAACAAAAATATTAAAAGCACAATTAGAAGATAGATATGAAAATAAAAGCAAGATAATTATAACAACTATTCAAAAACTAGGACATTTTATTAAACAAAATAAAAATCATGAAGTTTTTAAGAAAAATATTGTTCTTATCTTTGATGAATGTCATCGTTCGCAATTTGGGGAATTACACTTAGCAATAACAAAGACTTTTAAAAATTATTTTATGTTTGGTTTTACAGGAACACCAATATTCCCAAAAAATTCAAATGGAAGCTCAAAAACTTTATTTAAAACAACAGAGCAAACTTTTGGAGATAAATTACATACTTATACTATTGTAAATGCGATAAATGATGGAAATGTACTTCCATTTAGGATAGACTATATAAATACCATCAAAGAAAAGGAAAATATACAAGATAAAAAAGTTAATGCCATTGATATAGAAAAAGCAATGTCAGACCCAAATAGAATTAGAGAGATTGTTTCATATGTTGTAGAACATTTTGAACAAAAAACTATGAGAAATAAGCACTATGAATTGAAGGAACAAAGATTATCAGGCTTTAACTCTATATTTGCAGTTAGTTCTATTCCAGTGGCAAAGAAATATTATCTTGAATTTAAAAAGCAACTAGAAGAAAAAAATAAAAATTTAACTATTGCAACTATATTTAGTTATTCAGCAAATGAAGAAGAAAATACTGATAACTTAGATGATGAAAGTTTTGACACTGAAAATTTAGATTTAAGTTCTCGTGAATTTTTAGAAGAGGCAATATCTGATTATAATAAGAAGTTTGGTACAAATTTTGATACTTCTTCAGATGGATTTCAATTATATTATGAAGATTTAAGTAACAGAACTAAAAATAAAGAAATAGATATTTTAATAGTTGTAAATATGTTTTTAACTGGTTTTGATGCAACTACTTTAAATACTCTTTGGGTGGATAAAAATTTGAGAATGCATGGACTTATTCAAGCATTTTCAAGAACAAATAGAATTTTAAACTCAATAAAAACTTTTGGTAATATAATATGTTTTAGAGATTTACAAAAAGAAACAGATGAAGCAATAGCACTTTTTGGAAATAAAGAAGCTGGAGGAATAGTACTTTTAAAAACCTATGAAGAATATTACAATGGCTATGAAGATGATAAAGGTAGAGAAAAAGAAGGATATAGCCAATTAATAGAAGAGCTTCAAAGTAAATTTCCGATAGGTGAACAAATAATAGGAGAACAAAATAAGAAAGAATTTATAGTCCTATTTGGAAATATCTTAAAATTAAAGAATATATTGTCAGCTTTTGATAAATTTGCAGGAAATGAAATTTTATCAGAAAGAGAATATCAAGATTATCAAAGTATCTATATAGATTTGTATCAAGAAAGAAAACCAAAGGATACTGATAAAGAAAGTATAAATGATGATATTATTTTTGAAATAGAATTAATTAAACAGGTTGAAATTAATATTGATTACATTTTGATGAAAGTTGCTGAATATTATAAGTCAAATAAAAAAGATAAAGAGATACTTATTGATATTAAAAAAGCTATTGATTCAAGTATAGAACTTCGTAGTAAGAAAGAATTGATAGAAGGTTTTATAGATAGAGTTAATTCTTCTAAAAATGTTACAGATGATTTTAAAAAATTTGTAAGAGAAGAAAAGGAAAAAGATCTAGAAAAAGTAATAGAAGAAGAAAAATTAAAACCAGAAGAAACAAAAAAATTCATAGATAACTCATTAAGAGATGGTATTTTAAAGACAACAGGAACAGATATAGATAAATTACTACCTCCAGTATCTCGTTTTGGTGGAGGAAATAGAGCAGAAAAAAAATTAGGAGTTATTGAAAAATTAAAAGTATTTTTTGATAAATATTTAGGTTTGGCAATTTAACTGGTGATATTATGTTTGAGAAGAAAATTTTTAAAACCATATTCAGATATGCAATTCCCAATGTCATTTCAATGTGGATATTTACACTTTACACTATGATAGATGGAGTATTTATAAGTAGATTTGTAGGTTCAACTGCTCTTGCAGGAGTTAATTTAGCTTTACCACTTATAAATTTTATTTTTTCAATATCTATAATGATAGGGGTTGGAAGCTCCACCCTAATTGCAATAAAATTTGGAGAAAATAGATATGATGATGGAAATAAAATTTTTACTCTTGCTACCTTTTTAAATTTATTTTTAGGTATATTTATTTCTGCTATAATACTTTTAAATATTGATAGAGTTATAAATATTTTAGGTGCTAATAAAAGCCAAGAAGTGTATAGATATGTGAAGGAATATCTTACAGTAATAGTCTTTTTTAGTGTATTCTATATGTCAGGTTATGCCTTTGAAATATACATAAAAATTGATGGTAAACCAAGTTATCCTGCTATATGTGTTTTAGTTGGAGGATTAACAAATTTATTCTTGGATTATATTTTTGTTGTTATTTTTCATTATGGAGTAACAGGAGCTGCAATAGCAACAGGAATATCACAAGTAACAAGTTGTACTATGCTTTTACTTTATATTATTTTAAAAGCTAAGTATATAAAATTTAAGAAATTATCTAAAATTAATTTTGAAAAAATATTTAAAATTTTTAGAACAGGATTTTCAGAGTTTTTGACAGAAATATCATCAGGAGTTTTAATACTTAT
>ERZ772955.1862-NODE-1862-length-12297-cov-2.947231_pt1 | contig 12297 bp, 8 predicted proteins | sample MGYA00511133_ERZ772955 | MGnify/ENA primary metagenome ERZ772955 (study PRJEB29015, sample SAMEA2737914) | human oral metagenome | biome: human oral; feature: human-associated habitat; material: dental | place: China | collected 2149 ... | reverse complement strand
AGTCCAGACAATTTCAGGCTGAAAATCCCCGCCTCTTTCTCGTCTATCTCTTACTTAGCATGCTGGTCATTTTGTCTGGCTTCCTCAATCCCTTAGAGCGTATCAACGAGTCTATTTTAGAACAACCCTTTTTAAGCGTACTTAGTCATGTATTCCAAGCCTACCTTTTTCCACTATTAGTCTCCTTTATTGGAACAATACTTCTAACCAGTTCCGTCTATACAACGCTGAAACTCATCAAGAACTCAGATACAGAACTATCCGTCAAAAATAGTCTCACTCTCTTTAACGAAGAGCACTTTTCACAAACCTTTTTGACTCTCCTTCTCAAACGTTTCTATCTCTTCTTATGGAGCATTCCTAGTTTGCTTGGAATTTACTTCCTTTTTTACAGTAGCTTTCTTGCAAAGAAATTCGTTGCCCTTCATCCTGAGTTTCCCAATCTGGATCTTACGTCAATTGAAACCGAGCGTTTCCTCATGACATTTGGTCTCTACTTTCTAGCAAGTATCCTCTTGATGATTGTCGGAAATAGTCTCTATATTCCACAATACTATGCTTATTCACAGGTAGAATTTCTCCTCTGTGATACTCTAGATTTAGGACAAGCCAAACCAGGGCAAATCCTTAAGACCAGCCGTTTCTTAATGAAAGGTTACAAATTTCAGCGCTTTGTCCTAGACTTACAACTCCTTCCTTGGTATTTCCTCAATTGGATTACCTTTGGGATTGCTAGTTTCTCACTCCTACCCTACATTCAAATCAATAAAATAATTTTTTACCGAGCAGTACTGGCTCGAAAACGTCCAAAAGCTTGAAGGTGGCCCCTCAAGCTTTTTTCTATCAATGAGTTTCTCCACCTACCAACTTGAGGTCCTCATCTCCATATTCGATAATGGCGCCGATTGCTGCTTCTATCCCTCGCCTAATATCAACTAAACTCATAGCTGGAGTGGTCGGTCGATTCACCACCTGTTCCATCATATAAGGAATATGCATAAAACCTGCCTTAACATGTGGAAATTTCTTTTCTGCCAAATAGAGGGCCTGATACATCAAATGATTGCAGACAAAAGTCCCTGCCGTATTGGAAACAGAGGCCGGCAAGCCCTCTGTTTTTATAGCTTGAACCATCGCTTTAATCGGCAAACTACTAAAGTAAGCCGAAGCACCATCCACTCGAATGGGAAGGTCAATCGGCTGATTACCTTCGTTATCCGGGATGCGTGCATCGTCTTGATTAATGGCTACTCGCTCAGGTGTCAAGCTAGACCTTCCACCTGCTTGGCCGATACAAAGGACAAAGTCAGGTTGATAACGGTTCATCTCTTCTTCCAATACTTGAGCAGATTTGTAAAAAACTGTTGGCATTTCTAGCCAGCTGACCTCAGCGCCATGGATTTCAGCTGGCAAACCTTTAATGGCCTCCAAAGCTGGATTAACCTTTTCCCCTCCAAAGGGCTCAAAACCTGTCACTAATACTTTCATTTCTAACTCCTCAAAACCATTTCAATAAAACTCTTTTCTTAAAGACAAGTATAACATATTTCCCTTATTCTGGAGTGAAAAGGATTAGCAAGACTAGAATCGACCTTCAAGTTTATTTAAAGAGGAAAATGCTAATCAAGGTCAAAATAGCTGGTCCACCTTGCTTCAAAATAATTTTCTTATCTGCTGTTCTTCCCCAAAGGGTCATTTGCTCTGTGGCAGCGCTTTCCTTCGGGAAGAAATCCCCACCTAACAGCGTAAATCCGTCTACGGAGAATTGATCAGCTCGATGCAACAAGAGCCGTCTCGACTGTAAGGTTAGCAATTCCGCCTGATTTTCCGGCAATTGTATCTCTTCTCTCTCTTTGTAAGGCGCCTTTTCCTTCTCCCAGACTGCAATATTCTCTTGCTGCCACGCTTTACTCCCGTCTTTTAGTAAAGTTAGATTTAAGAGTAATGTTTCAAATAGCGTTTTTCCGGAAGCTGTGATGATACCTAATTTCCCAAGCCATCCGGCTCCGGGCGATGGCAGTCCCTTTTTCTTCGGTTTCGCTGAAGTATCATCAAATCCATTGAGATATAAGAGCCATCTGGCCGCTTCCGCATTGGAAAGCACTTTCTTTCCTTCGCCCGCCCGTGTCGAGAATAAACGCAGCTTGTTGCTACTCTCTGAAATCTCACCGTTTAACTTAGAAACTTCATATTCGGTTCCCGCTTCTGCGCTGGTTGCCTGCCAAAACGGCCTCTCCTCATGAAACAGCCAGAACCTTTCCCGCCACTGTTCCAAGTAGTCTCGAATCGGCTCTTCCGGAAAATGTCCCAAGTCATACAATGCTTTCCAACGCCGAAACACTTCATCCTCTAACTCATCATCCTCCAAATCAAACAGCAGATTCTCTTCGCCGTTCTCATCCACCCGAGAAAAGGTGCAGTGAAGTACTGCAAGCAACAGGCGCAGCATGGCCACGTCCTGCGCAGCCGTTTCACCGGCTAAATCCTCATACTCATGCGCATGGACAAACACATCCTTGAGTGATACTTTTTCGACACGACAATCTCGTGTTCGAACACGTATCCACGGCTCATCCAGCAGGTTAAACTCAGGTTTTATCATCCGCAGCTCCTTTCTCATAAAACAGGCCTTCCTCCTCCGAGTACCACAAGCGAAAGCCTGCAAGTTCTGTTTCCAACTGTTCGTTCAATAGGAGAAATGATTCCTCTCGCAACATCGGATCGTGCTTCCACTCACCGGATAACACAAGCTCATTCATCGGTTTCAGCGCATCGAGAGTCTTTTTGATTTGATATTCTCGACAGAGCGCGCTTGGCAACTTTACACTTTGCCGCAACAAGTCTCGCTTCTCTTCCGGGGAGAGAATTCGTTCCACCGGAAGTCTCTGCCCCTCATGTTGCCAGGGAAGGTAGCAGATTTCATTTCCTTTCTGCATAAATAAGAGCACCTCGATGCTGTTTTCCGAATCTCTGACCTGCGCCTGTGCTGCCTCCTCGTCCAATTTGGCATCCACATTGCTAATCCAGTTCTCAAGACTTCTTCTGGGCTTATCGAGGCAATAGGAATCTGCCTTCGTCTTTTTATATCCGGTCTTTTTCTCCTCTTCCTCTTTCGCTTTTCCGTACATTATCTTCTCAGCTTCGGTTTCCCAATCAGGTTCCCGGTCGTCGTAGCAATCCTGCACCAAATTCGGAATATCCGTTGGCAGTGTGATTTTGTCAGGCAAACGCTTTTTAGTTCTCATGAGGAGATAGTCCCCGTAAATGCATCTGGTTCCTGATTCAAACACATCTTCATCCGGCTCTATGACATAGCATTGTGCCGCCTTCAGCTGTTCCGGCCGCATAGCATCGTGTACCGGGTGGCGATGTAAGCGTCCCAAGCGTTGCAAGAGTAAATCCATGGGGCAGAGGTCGGTGAGCATCACATCTCCGTCAATGTCCAGGCTTTGTTCGAGCACCGAAGTGCCGATTACAATCAAATGATCTCGTTCCGCTTTGGTGGAGCGCTTTCCCAGCTTTTGCAACAATTCACGCTCACGCGCTGCGCGATCCGGCATCAAAAACGCACTGTGCAGTAGGACAATATCTGCGTCCGGCATCTGCTCTCTTACTTCCTTGGCAAACTCTTGCGCTCGCCGTATGGTGCTCAAAATCACAATGGCGCAGCCACCGTCCCGCAACTTTTCTCGCAGTGTTTGAATCCGCCCCGATTCTTTGACTCGTCGAATCGCTACACTTCGCGATGCACTCTGTAGTTGCAGCCCCTTTTGATGAACCTCTTTTCCGTCGGTCCAGGTAAGCAGCGGATACGCGCGCGAATATCTCCAATCCACTTCTTCTCCTTGCGTAAACCGCTTTTCGCGCTCACGTATTTCTCGCTTGGATGTATTCAGATAGGCATCCACAAGATCGATGCGCCTTGAAGCGGGCAGAGTGGCCGAGAGAAGAATCACCGGCACATGATAGGCACCGAGCCAGCAGAGTGCGCGCTCCAGGTACACCCCCATGTAGGCATCGTAAGCATGCACCTCATCGATAATCACGATTTTTCCCGCCATGCCGAGATGCCGGAGCATCAAGTGTTTTTGTTTCAGCGCAGCCATCAAAATCTGATCGACCGTTGCAATCACGAAATCGGAGAGCAATACTTGCTTGCGGCCGCGGAAAAAGCTGTGTACCACCAGCGCCTTATCTTCGTCCTCACCGATGCACGCTTCCCCCGTGAACTCTCCCTTTCCCGCCTCCAGCAAATCGGCATAGTCCTGATTTAACTCCGCTTTGCCGTGCGCAAGTCGTATCGAGAGCTTCTCCTTGCTCTCTCCCTGAACCGCAACCTGCTCCTCCGCCCAAGTCCGTATGCGCGGGAAAATACCGTTTGCCGTCGCCTGTGTCGGAAGGCCGAAAAAGAGACCTCCGCTTCCGCACTTCCCGGCAAATATTTCGGCGGCAGCGAGTGCCGCTTCGGTTTTACCGACGCCCATCTGCGCCTCAACAATGAGGATGCCCGGTTCATTAACAGCATCTGATATCTCAAGCACTGCCTTTTGAAGTTCATTGGGTGGGAAGCCAAAATTCTCCGCAAAGGCTACCTCATCCATTCCGCCAAGTTCGGCCGACCAGACAGCCGGAAGCTTTAACTTTTTCCAAGCACTGCGAGTCCGCTTGGGATACATGTCTTCCTGCCCCAACTCGTCAATCGAAATAGTCGGGTGGTAGAATTGATTGCTCGCGACCCAGTCAGCCATGACAAGGAGCCCCGAGAGTAAAACACGCTGCGCTCCGGAGAGCTCCGGGATAATCGATGCATCTTGAATGCCGCTTACTTCTAAGGCGTATCGAAGAAAGGCGTCCCAAATCTCCGCCCACAGAGGAGCATCACTATCCTTGCCTCTGAAATTGACGAGATGCCCGTCAAACGTAGACTCACTCACAGCTTCCTGGGGTTTTCCGTGATGTGCGCCGACAATCTCGCAAATTCCTTCGTTCATACCTCGCTGTTGTAAAATCACCTGACCGGCTAACGCATGCGCTACTGCCGAGGGATCAGTAAAAGTTTTTATATCTGCTATTTCCAGCCCCTCTTCCGCAAGCCGCTCCCGAACCTCCGGCAACATTTCCAGAATGCGCGCCTGAAACACGGCCGTTGCCTTGCCGATATCGTGCGCCATTCCGAGGAATACGCATACCTTTTGAAACAACGCTTCGTTTTCCTGCAGTGCTTCCTCACTGCCGCCGCAGATTTCCCGCCGTACGGCCATCGGAAGCCAATGCTTCCAGAGTTTCTCCATGATTCCCGCTGTATCCCGCGCGTGCATCCAGAGCGGCAGCCACTGCGCGCTGTCGTTCGGATTGGTTTTTGCCGCGAGACTGCGCATCAGCTTGCTTACATTCATGCTCTCCTCCCCGAGTTCTTAACATTCTCTTACAGTTTAGCGCTTATAATCTTGATTTCAAGTTATAATTGCATATTTTTGCTTTGATTCTCATCTCAGTTTTATCTATTTTGATGCAGTTATATCATCTCCCGAAATTTTGAACTGTCATTTCTATGCGTTTCGATATTTCGGATTCTCGACTGCGCTCCCTCACGCCCTCAGCTTTGTTACCTTTACTTTACCACAGCACCTGTCCGAATTTCGGGACTCCATCTTTCGCTCATGTTTCCTTTTCAAAATTTCCGAACAAAAAAGAGGCCGCTGCCTCCGCAAGTGCCTCTTCTCTCTTTTCTCTTCTCTATTTTCTCTCAAAAATACAAAACCGTAGAATCAAACTCACACGTATTCTTAACGCCCGTATACATCATAAGTTCCGCGAGCTCTTCGTTCATCTTCAAAACCTTGTTCTTGACGCCCTCCGTTCCCTCTTTGAGGAGCGGCGAGAGTATACCGCGTCCCACGGAGACGGCATCCGCACCGAGGGCCAGTGCCTTGTAGGCGTCGTAACCGCTGTCCATGGAGCAGTCCACGAAAATTTTGACACTGCTCCCCTCGAGTGCTTCCCGGATGTGCGGCAAAATCTGCAGCGGCGCAATGCCGAAGGGAACTCTTCCGTGATGGTGGGAAACCACAATGGCCGCACAGCCCGCTTCTTTTGCTTTCACCGCATCCTGCACGGAGAGCACACCTTTTGCGACAAAGGGCACGGGGCTTGCCGCAACAAAGGCCCGCAGGTCCTCCCTTGTCACCGGTCCCATCGGAATGCCGTCCACAATATCGTACTTGCCGTCTTTTCCCGGGACATGGTCTATGTCGATGCCGACTACAATCGCCTTGTGCCGCACCGCAAAATCAATCTGCTCTAAAATTACCGCACGGTCCCGGAAGGGCTTGATGATGCGAACCGTCCTCGCGCCGGTCGCCGCAATCTCCGCATAGTCCGCATCTTCCTCCATACCGACCCAGTTCATGAGCTGCAGTTCCTTGGCCGCGAGCGCATACTGCACCATGGGACGCTTGCCGTCCTCTCCCACTTTGTTGAGATGGGAAAACGCCGGCATCATAATCGGAGATGAAAAATGCTCGCCGAAGATCTCCGTGCCGAGTTCCGGCTCTGTGCTGTCAATGATCCGCATTTCCACATGGATGTGGTCGAGATAGGCTCTGTTATAGACATTGGCATCCTCCGCCTTCCCGCTGGTCACCGGAATCAGGCCCTTCGGACCGGGCCAGACGCTTTTATTTGCTTCGTTCATTCGCATCCTCCTCATTCCCCGTGTAATTCCACGGAAAGATAGTTGTGCTTGACTGCCGTCAAAAAGGTCTCAAAGATATCCGACCGCCGCAATTTGAGTGAGGATGTATTCACACAGGGATGGCAGCCGACGTACTCGTCCCGAAAGAGGTCCTGATCCACGAGAAGCTGTACCCTGTTTTCGCTGTCGTTCATCAGTCCCATAACACTCACCGAACCCGGGTAAAGCCCCAGGTACTCGATCATTTTTTCGGGCGGCGCAAAACTGAGGCGTGCGGAGCCGATCTGCGCCGAGAGTTCCTTGGTCTTAAAGGGCTTGTCCCCCGGCATCATCAAGAGATAAAAAGCGGTCTGCTGCCGGTTACAGAGAAACAGGTTCTTGCAAATGCGGCAGTTTAACACTGTGTCGATGGCCGCGCAGACCTCCATGGTCTCGGCGGCCGCGTGATCCACGCGCGCATACGGAATGTCCAGTTGATCCAATAAATCATAGACCGCAAGTTCCCGCGCGGTTCTCTCGGCGCAGTCCTTCGGTCTGCCGTGTTCTACATGCAAAGCGTTTTCCTCTTATCCTTCAAAATAATATATCCATACCATGATAGCGCATTTACCGCGCTGCCGCAAAATCAAAGTGTCTGTGGCGTTTCGGCTTTTTTCCATGTAGTATGGACATAAAGCGCCTGCCGGGGCGGCAGTGCGGCTTACAACAGGAAAGGGTAACAATGAATACGGAACAAAACGGACAGCGGGCCGTCCGGTTGGATTTACTCAAGGCCCTGGCCATAACTTTGGTCGTCTTCCTCCACAATGCGCAGCTGAATCCGGGCAGTGTGATTGACAACGCCTTTATGATGCTCTGCACGAGCGCGGTTCCCGTCTTTTTCATGGTCACGGGTGCTATTCGGTTAAACCGGACCGGCAGCATAAACTACAGGCGGCATCTAGCCTCGATCGGCCGCCTCTACGCGCTTGTAATCTGTTGGAAAGTGCTCTATGCGGCTTTCATGCACTTTTTTTACGCGGTGCCGATTGACGGCAGCCTCTCGAATCTCGTAAATTACATCTTTCTCTTTCAAGAAATCCCGGGCGTCAGCACGGGACATTTCTGGTATTTTCAGGCGCTGATTGCCCTGTATTTTATCCTGCCGCTATTACGCCTCTGCCGCGAGAAAAAGCTCCTGCTCTATCTCATGCTGCTACTCTTCAGCTTTTCCTGCGTGACCTTTGATCTGGATTTATGCTTCCGGCTGCTGCAAAAACTATCCGGAAAGCATATCCCGGATCTGATGCTTCTCACGGCCCTGAGTCCGTTTCATCCGACCTATGCGGTCTATATCCTCTACCTCTTGCTCGGAAAATGCATGTATGCGGAACGCGGGAAATGTGCCCGCTATCGGCGTTTTGCGCCGCTCTGCATTGTGCTCGGCCTCGCCGGACTGCTGCTCATTAAATATCTGCAAAGCGGTCTATGGTCCTGGCAGGGCGTGCACATCGTGAGCGGTTACTATTACGCTTCCACCATGCTGATTGCCGCGGGACTCATGCTTCTCTTTGTCTGCCGGACCGCTGTCTCCGCGCCGGAACAGTGGATCGGACGCGTCATCGGGCAGCATACACTCGGCATTTTCTTCTTACATCTTTTACTTTACACCGTCCTTGACCATACGCTCTATCCGCACATCCGCGCTTGGAATTCCTGGTATCTGAATCTCCTCGAGAGCCTCGGTATCGTCATTCTCTCTGCGCTCTGCACGATACTGTTCCGAACAGGAATCCGGGCTTTTACGGCTTTCTTTCGGCGCAAGTTTTGAGACTCCGCTGCGGTGACAGCCCTCCTTTAAGTCCTCTGGCACAGCAGCGTCCTCCGTACCGTTTTATCGCTTTTCAGCGGTCCTTTCATCATCCGAACTTCTTACAATACCGCTTCGGTTTTGACCTTCCCATTCACCCCTTCTGTTTTCTTTCCGCACAGTATCTTCGACGTATTCGATTGACGCTGTCCATGATTCACAGCAAAGCCCCCGCCGGGTCTCTTGACCCGGCGGGGGCTCACGTTTCACCTATTTGCGTTCACGCACTTGCCTTTTACTCAACGCTCAAATAACTTCTTATATTCCCCGTAGCCCTCTTCTTCCAGCTTGTCATAGGGAATAAAGCGGAGGGAGGCGGAATTAATGCAGTAACGGAGGCCGCCTGTCTCACGGGGGCCGTCGTTAAAGACATGACCCAAGTGCGAATTTCCCTCTTTGGAGCGCACCTCCGTGCGAACCATGCCGTGTGATCGGTCAGTGGTCTCCTTCAGTTCCTTTCCTTCAATCGGCTTGGAAAAAGCAGGCCAGCCGCAGCCGGAATCAAACTTATCGAGGGAGCTGAACAGCGGCTCGCCGCTCACGATATCGACATAGATGCCCTTCTCAAAGAAGTCATCGTACGCACCGGTAAAGGGGCGCTCGGTCGCGGCGTTCTGCGTGACCTCATAGGAGAGGTCACCAATCTTTTTGCGGAGCGTCTCCTTGCTCTCCTCTTCCGCAAGATGAAACATCTTCTGCGGAATGTGGCAGTAGCCGTTCGGGTTCTTATCCAGATACTTCTGGTGGTATTCCTCTGCCGAATAGAAGTTTTGGATGGGCGCCAGTTCAACCGCGAGCTTTGTGCCGTACTTTGCCTCCTGCTCGTCATAAACCGCCTGAATTTCCGGAAGCTGGCTCTGATCCGCATAGTAAATACCGTTGCGGTACTGAATGCCTTTGTCATTTCCCTGCTTGTTTACGGAGAGCGGATCGATCACCAGAAAGTACTTATCGAGCAGCTCACGGAGCGAAATCTTATTCGGATCATACTCAATCTTCACGGTCTCTGCATGTCCGCTGCTGTCGCAAACCTCCCGATAGGTAGGAGCACTGTCCGGCCCGTTTGCATAGCCCACCTCGGTCGCACGCACGCCCGGGAACTGGTCAAAGTACTTCTGTAAGCCCCAGAAACATCCGCCTGCGAGATAAATGGTCATTTTACCAGCTCCCCCGTCCATGTCATGATGCCGCCAAAGTTGTATACCTTGCGATAACCGAGCTTGGATAACTTCTCCGCCGCAAGTCCCGCTCGATGTCCACTGCGGCAGTATATTAAAAGCACCTGATCCAAATCCTTCAGCATTTCCGGTCTCGTTCCGTTGATCTCCTCGTTCGGCAATAGCACCGCACCCGGAATGTGACCGCTGTCATACTCCTCCTTGGTGCGCACATCAAGGATGATGTGACCGTCGTCCTGCTTCATCATCTCCCGCGCCGTATCCTGATCGATTGTCTGATAGCCCATGGTCTCCTGTTCCTCCTTGCTCTCGCCTGTTGCGCTCATCGAAGCGCTACTGCTTGTCTCGGCAGCCGCCATCGATACCGCACTTTCTGTTGCCTTACTTGTCTCCGCAGACTCGGCCTTCTTCCCGCAGGATACCAGCAGCGGCAGTGCAAGTGCCGCAACAACTGCGAGGAGGTAGCGTCTCTTCTTCATGGCTTTCTTTCCTCCTTTTACCGTATTGCTCTCTCAAACATTGGCTCTGATGCATCAATTTCGAATTTGGTTCGAAATTCACTTATAGTATACCACTTTGGTCGGAAAAAGAAACAGGGATTCATTCCGAAAAGGAGGGAAGGTTGCTATCAGTGGCACTGTTGATAGAACAATAAGGCATCGTCTGCCACGCGCGCTGATTCGTCAGACTATAGAGAATTTACAAGTACGTAAGTACTCATAACACTCAAAACTCAAACCTATTTACGAAGTACAAATTCCGCACAGAGCGTTTTACCATCCAAAGACCATTGACAGTATTTTCTGGCCTTGCAGATATAAACCGATTTGTACCCCATGTCAATTAATCTCCAAGCTGCTACCTGTAATCGTTCTTCTTCACCGTATACTAATATTCTGGAGTTTTTATCAATTAGCTTGTTTGATAATCGATCTTTAATCAAGGATATATTCACAGTTCCACTTTCCCCGAGTAAATCATCAAATAAAGAACCCATAATGAAGTTATATTCTTTATCTCTTCTCGCCTTTTTAGTGCTGACATCTATCACGCAATCAATATTACTTTCAGCTCTCCCCTTCAACAAAACTTTGACGCTGTAAAACTCTTGTGGCTCTATATCGGCGTCCATCAAAGCATATTTTCCAGCATAAATATCGGCCATGGGAATGAAGTGTGATGAGCTCTGATTCTTATACTCTCTATCCTTTCCGCACAGCAACTGTCCGTCACAAACTCTATACGCAAACCATGGCTTTCCGATACTTAAATTTACAAGTCTCAGTTTAACTTCTTGAAAATTCATGCTGACTTTGATTGACTTCATGCCTCCAAGTGATAGCAACATCACCACCATTTCCACGAGTAATATCATTATTGTATTCATATTCACACTTAAAGACGATTTGTCATTTCCCATTATGCATGCCATTATATTAGACATATCTAATCCATTATGCATGAGGGAATATGGAACCACTACTACTCCAAACACAACTAGCGAAAACGTTATATACCTAATTTTAAACTCTCTAAGCAGTTCACTATTTGAGTCTTTTAATTCATTCGCATTCATCGTGGTAAACGTAAAGTAAGATGCAATAGAAACATAAAATATAGCTAAAAATGGATCGATCCGATTATTATAGGGTTTATTAGTAACAAAGCACAAATAGATTTCATCCAAAACGCACATGATTATACCGATCAAGCTCGACACTTCAACTGTATACATTCCTGTCAATTTCAAGATCCATCTACACCCAATACGAAGAAAAATGTCTGACACTAAATCCAGTGTAATTTTTATCAAAAAAAATGCAGATACCTGATTTATAAAATTATCTCGGATAAGGTAAAACAATATAACTATCGCTAGAATCTCGGCAATAATAGTAATAACAGCTTTGACCTGATTGTTAAACTCGGTAGCATCAGATTTTTCAGCCAACCTCATAGTCTTTTTATCCATGTGGTAATCATTTGAATCGCTTTTTAATCTAAATGTTTGCGTCCAAATCAGCAAGAAAAGTAGTCCCAGCATCGCAAATATGCGACTATAAATATCCGGACTATCCGCTTTTAGCATTTCTTTTAGCTTTTCATTTAGCATATTTGACAGTAAGGTCGATGATATCCACAGTCCAGACACGTTCATAACTGCCGTCCAGAAAATAACTATTCCTATGTAGTCGACAACTGCTCCCACCTGAATAAGAACTCTATCTGCTCCTTCCATAAAGAGCCTTTCTAAAGGTGTAGAAGATTTGTAACGATACCATGCCGTCAAAAACGCAACTATTGCGCCCATTACCGACACAAAACTCGCAGCAGTTTCCCAGCTAAATCCTTGTTCCATTTCCTCTCCTTATGCAAGACAGTCTTTGAGTCACTATTCGATAGAACTTAGTGGTATAGATATATCAACTAAATTTGCATGTACGACATCCGCAGTCATAAGGATTCGCTGTGCATTTTCCCTTCTTCATTCATTTCTTGTTTGAAAAAGCAGCCCCCTCTTTTGATATGTACCCAGAATTCTGGACACATTGACTATCGTTAGGCACCGCAACTGG
>ERZ772955.1860-NODE-1860-length-12306-cov-4.911681_pt1 | contig 12306 bp, 8 predicted proteins | sample MGYA00511133_ERZ772955 | MGnify/ENA primary metagenome ERZ772955 (study PRJEB29015, sample SAMEA2737914) | human oral metagenome | biome: human oral; feature: human-associated habitat; material: dental | place: China | collected 2149 ... | reverse complement strand
ACGGTGCCTCCGTTACTTCCATTGCTTTGTTTTAATAATCCTCCGTCCTCTCCGTGCCTCCGTGTGACATTACATCAAACTCTAAACACAAGTGGCAAACCTTATCACTCCAACATCCTGAAGCCCCATCCTTTTCATTTTAAGACATCGAAAATCTACAGATAAGGGTTAAAAAAAACATTACATTATCCCAAAGAAAACATCAATAAATAACGGCAAAAAACATAGTAAAAGCAGGTTTGTAACCACAAGGAAATCAAACAGTTATAAAGTAGTAAAGTAAAAGGTGCTTAATAGGACTTCAAAAGGGCGTTAGTAAGCGCCTTAAAGGGCACCTTTTGCAAGCCAAAAAGCCGTTAATTCGCACGCAATTTGTGCCCTTATAATTTACTAACAGTGAAAAACTTTGACAGACAGAATGAGATGAGACTACGAATGACACAAATTACACGAAGACAGAATGACATAGAGACATATATTTCAATGACATATTTTAGAACGAAGACAGAATCGACAAGACTACGAATTATGCGAATGACACGAATCATTATCGCAAACATTATTCGAGAAATTCGTGCAATTCGTAGTGCATATCATAAAGTTCAATGTTCAAACCTCAATGTTCAAAGTATAAGGATTAGTAGTTTTTATAGATGAACCCTTAACTTTTAATGCGGCTCACCTGTCTTATTCCTCCGAATCAGATTAGTGGTCATTTCGTTAGTTTTATTTAATGAAAAAATTTTTGGTATTGAACATATACTGCACTTTAGGGTTTTACCTTTGCAGCAACCTCACGAAACAGTCTTCTCCCCAGTAGGCTGTTTTCATGGAGGAAGATGCGAACGCCACCCGACGACTTCTCCTACTGACCTACACTGCGTCACGAATATATAAAGGTGGTATATGATTAAACACATTATTCTATAACAAAAAAACACTAAGAACAATGATGAAGAAAGTTAACATAGTAATGAAGGCTAACCACCTCTGGACTCAAGAGGAGGAAGACCAACTGACGGCGAGGATTGTTGATAACTTCTGTGACCTAATCAATAGAAGCGAGAAGGAAGGATTGTATTGGACTGGATTGAAGTGTGACCTCATCGACTTGGCTCACATGGTATGGGAAACGGGGCGACTGATGGATAAATGCGGTAGGCCAATGGACTTCCAAACCATCGTACATCATATCTGTAGGGTGCTTCATGTGCGCGAACCTTGTAACCCCTCATCGGTCATCTCCTCTGTGCGCGCTCGAAAGAATGTAAGGGTCGGTCCACTCCGCGAACGCTACTTGCAACTGATCAGTAAGGCAAATATACAAGACCCGATGAGGTTGGAGATAAGGAAAAAATAAGAAGCCCCACCCCTTCCCTCCCCGAAGGGGGAGGGGGTAATTAATTACCGAGATACCCCAAGGATTCTCCAAACTCGTAACCGCTGATTTAAGAGAAAGAGGGGCGTAAACAGTGAGCTATCCTTTTATAAGAATATAAAACAGAGTAATAAGCTAATTTGTTGCTCTGTTTTTTTTAGACTTTATAACAAGCAACTTGTTAACCCGTCCAACTTGCCTACTCGTCAACTCGTCAACTTTGTAACACAAAAACAATTTTACTCGTTATCATAGAACCTTCAAGAACTACTAATTTCTCTAATTGCACGAATCCTTATTATTAAATAATTCGTGTCATTTGTGTAATTCGAAGTACTTTATTGGTAGTTGACAAGTTAATTGCAGCGATAAATCCCAGTTAATATCGGTAATCATAATTATGAATTTTGAATTATGAATTATGAATTAACAAAGGATTGTGAATTACCCATGAATATATATTTATATAATCCTGCGACAAAAAAGTGTAAAGTTTAATTATTTCAGCAATCTACCTATTTGTCGCAGATCAGCAAACAGCCTCAACCGAAGAAAGTTACTAATTTGTCGCGCTATTCCACAATCATTTGATTTACATAACATTACAAAGGTTGAAAATCAAACAAAAAACAGTAGCAAACAAATTAGTAACGATGAAAACAAAAGGAAAAGAACACAAATATGACATATTTGTAAAGAAAGGAGAAAGATAAGGAGACAAACCTCCTTATCCGTCTCTCCGCTCCTCCCTATCCGTCGAACAATGAGGAAAAAGACTCCCTTTTTGTCGCACAGAAGCTACTTCGCTGTCGAGGACAACCTCCCATGAAGTCGCACGTAACCTACATATACGTCGCCTATTTTCAACGTAAGCACCTGTACTTCAAATACATAAGAATGTCTAACTAAGTCTTAAAAAGTGACTGACAATGATTGTCTAAGTCCAAGACTCGGGTTTATGGGAGGAGTTTTACATACAAGAACTGACGCCCAACGTGGTTGCTAACGCTGTGAGTACGGTAACGAGAATATGCAGGATATTCTTCCAAATAGGTTTAATCATAACGTCTAAATAAATTAAAAGCCCAATCGGCAAGCAGATCACACTGCCATCCCTTCTTGTTAACGGCATTGTATCCGAGCCGATTTGGACTAAAAGTGAATACAATCCCCCTCTCACTCATCAGAAGCCAATAGGTTACGTTCTTACAATAACATTGTTTACTAATAAGCGATTTAGGGTAAACGGAGAGCGGAGGGGCGCAAACTTGGTACTCCCCCACGCTCATTTCTCAAACCAATCGACTATGCGTGGCCCTCAGTAGTGGCAGTAGCCTCACCTGGCTCTGGACCAGCAGAAGGCTTATTCTCCTTCTTCTTGCCCTTGTTCTTCGCCTTCTCGGCAGCCTTAGGCGCATCATACTGCACAGCCTCCTGAATACGCAAACCGCTGATGAGGGTCTTCACACGACGCTTCATCGCATCGATAGTCACCGTTGGCGAGAAAAGCACATGCGCACCGTAGATATCTCTCTGTGCGTTAAAGTCTTCCGCCTTCTGGACACCCTGAGAGTGAATACCTACGCGGAAAGTTCCCAATCCGTCGAGCTTCACACGGTTACCATCCTTGAGGACCTGATTCATCTCGAACACCAACGCACTGATGACAGCCAAAATGTCGGGCTCAGTTACGGTGCAACGCTCACTGATACGCAGAGCGAGATCCTTAACACTAACAAGGTCGGGAGACACCGCACGGGCATACCAATAACCCTTGCGCTTGCTGTTCTTACGATTGTCCTGATACATACGAAATTTGATTGACATAACTTGAAAATTTAAAAAGTGAAACAAAGAAATTATTGAAATGAAAAAATGAAATCTTAACTCAATGCGCTAATAAGACAGAGGCAAATCCTCTCAGTGGCTCCACTCACGACGGTGCCTCCGTGACTTACATCGCTTTATTTTTATTACTCCTCCGTGTCCTGCTTTTCTCTGTGTGATACTACCTTAAAACTAAGTGGCAAACCTATTACTGAAGACCCTTCTTCCCACTCCTCATCGCCCTTGCCGATCGCCAGTCCTCACCCCCTCCCCACACAAAAAGAAGGGGGAGGGACAACTACCTAAAAGACATACTGCGACAAAAAAGTGTAAAAATATGTAAACGAGTAAACAAGTAAATAAATGAACACGTAAACAGATAAAAAGATAAACACAGAAATAACTAAAAACACAATAACGCAAAAACGTATAAAAATATAAAGGTAAAAGTCGGAAAACACAAAAACGTAAAAACATACTTCATCATAAACATAAACGATTAAAAACATGAAAAGATATTCACGTAAATAATTAAAATATTTACAGTCAGCAACTTAAAAAGTATTTCTCAGACTTTCGGCGACAAAAAAGTGAAAAATCTCACCGACTTTCTCCCCTATTTTGCCCCAAGAATCTGGTGTCTATTCTTCCCATTTCGCTTATAGCTGACGTGAATCCACCGCTTAATCATCGAATCCCGTGGCTCAAGAATCATCTGATCAAAGTCTGTTTGAGCAAGAATTGCCGCATATTTCCGACACATTTCCAGTCCTGTGACATGAATATCAGCCGCCTCTCCCCGCATATGTTGCGAATGTTCAGCCCCATGAACAGCCCTATTCACAGCCTCGCAGCGATAACCTCCCACGACTATCACACGTCCCACACGCCGTCTGAGCGGTTCTAAGACCCGTCTACAAAGCTCCCGAAGGTTCTCTATCACCTCCTCTCTCGAAGCCTCCCCGGACGCAGGATTCACCTCAGGCACGTTCTTAACACCCATACCCACCGCCTTTCCCGAGCGCATCATCTCGCCCACCGTAAAATGTGGAGAGAGTCGCTCCTCAAAATCTATTTCATTAGAATGACTATCGTTGATCATACACATTAATTATTATAGATTGTTTGCTTCATTAAAACTCCGTTCGTCATCCCTTCATTCCTGATGACGATGCAAAGGTACAACACAAAAAAACCGATTGCAAGGAAGATATATGTAGTAATGTGAGTAGACGAGTAAACAAGTTGAACAAGTGAACAAGTTGCTTGTAATAAAAGACAAGGTAACAGAAGAACATAAGTGAGAGTAGACGAGTGAACAAGTTAGACAAGTGAACAGGTTGCTTGTAATAAAAGACAAGGTAACAGAAGAACATAAGTGAGTAGACGAGTGGACAAGTTGAACGAGTGGACAAGTTCACGAGCGAACAAGGTGTTAGCTAAAAGCGAAAGATGCCCAATTGGCTTGCAAAAGATGCCCTTTAAGCCCCTTACTAACGCCCTTTTGAAGTCTAATTAGGCACCTTTTCTTGCACGCCTTCATAACCAACTGATTTTCCGCTGATTATAACCTTACTTTTTACTCGTCATTTTCCCTATTCTTTTAAGTGTTTTGCTCAACTTTATAAAATGACTTTTCAAAGCCTCATCAATACAAATAAGCAAAATACTTGAAATAAAAACTACCCTTACAAACTCAAACATAAGGTATAACGGACATTATCCGAAGTTGCCCAAAGGGTGGTGTTTATGTAAACTCAAAAATATTAGTTTAATCATCACTGGTTCTACCCCAAGTAAATCAAATTCAGCATACTATGGTGGTAAAGTACCTTTTTATAAGCCTATAGATTTAGATGCGGGACGGTTTGTTGATAGCTCTGCGGAATATCTATCAGAGGCAGGTAAGGCTATTTCAAGAGTTGTTCCTATAGGTAGTACTGCTGTTTGTTGTATTGGTTCTATAGGAAAAGCTGGCTACCTTATAAAAGAGGGTACTACTAATCAACAGATAAATTGTGTAATACCATCTGAAGCTGTAGACTCCGTTTTCTTGTATTATCTGTGCACATCTCCTTTGTTTTATCAAGAGCTCATAACACTTTCATCCGCTGTTACAATTTCTATTATCAACAAATCGAAAATGGAAAATATAATAGTACCCCTACCTCCAATAGAAGAACAAAAACGAATAGTAAGTAAAATAGAAGATTTATTTGGATTTATAAAAACTATTGAGGAGAGCTTATAAGTTCTCCTCAATAGTTTCTAAGTTTTTAAATAGTTGATGAATCATTCTAATTATTCTTTTTTGCTCCTTTTGTGGAGGTATAGGTATTTCTAATTTTGAATATTCTGAAATCCAATATCGTTTATGTGTGTCACCAACAAGTCGCGTTATGCTCATAAATTGTGAAACGTATTCTATATCAATACCTTTGTTAACTTGCAGAATCTTCATAGCTGACGACTTAACCTTGAATGGGAAATCAACCAATCGAGAATCTTTAGTAAAATCATCAAAAATAATACAAGGTAATTTATTATAGATACCTTCTGTTTCGTCTGTATGTCCTATAATAAACGATTTACCTGCTGTGAGTACAGGAGTTGAATAATCATCACTATATGCAGTTGACTTTACAATATACGCTGTTGGCTGTTCATATTCCATGATATCTTCCAATCTGCAGATAGCCCACCCTTTGGGCAACTTCGGATAATGTCCGTTATCACAAGTGATTTCAGCCTTTGGATTGATACGTCTGAGGAGTTCTGAAGCAGGTTCATCGTTTGGATCTTGAGGAACAAGTTTACCATGAATGGCAAGTTCGAGGATTTTATTCTTTGCCTGCTTGATAGTCGTTTGCAAATCAGCCTTACCTTGTTCTATAATATCAATAAGTTTGAACCAACGTTCTATTTCAGCAGCGATACGTTGCTGTTCTTTAAGTGGTGGGAGAGGGATATGTAAGTCCGTAAATATTTCTTTATGAACTCTTTGCTGCCCAACCACTCCCTTAAAATATTTCGTTCCTTCGTGTAAATACCAATCTGATTTAAATAGATATAAATAGAACTTTGCATAAATAACAAGCGGTCGCAAAATAACCAATTCTGTTGTCCCTGCTCCATATCCATTAGGCAGATTTTTAAATACTACCGATTTGCGATTTTCAAAACAAGGTGATATTTTTGCGATACCGATATCACTGTCTTGAAAATGGCAATATCCCTTTTTGACATCCCTCCATATGCGCTTAATATACGAATGCCGCCCTGTAAATCCATCTTCGACAAGTGCCATTGGTATGAATCCTATTTGCCGTTCTTCGTCAAGATTTGACTTTGGATTGAGATTGAATATATCCGAAACTTTAACCATCACCCAGTTTTCTGGCACCTCAAACGGCACCTCCTGCTCATCACAGGCAGCATCAGAAGTCTTTGTAGTCTTTCGGCTACGCTTGATTTTTCCTTCTTTTATCAGGCGTTCCTTTTCGGAACGGATGCGTTCAAGGAGGACCGATGCAGGTTCATCGTTCGGGTCTTGTAGTACGAGTTTACCATGAATGGCAAGGTCTAATATCTTTTGTCTTAACTTCTTTGTGTCCATGATTTACCAATTAATTGTTTGTGGGGTTTTGTCCGTCATGTGAAAGTCAGAATTTTGGGTAGTTGTACAGACGTTGTTTATACGATGGACATAACATCTGTAGTTATCTCCACAATCTTTTCAATCTGCTCTTCCATTTGTCCAGACGGTATCTGGATAAATGCGTAGTCAAGATACTACTCTTTAATTCCTGCCATTAACTTCTGCAGTTCGGCTACCGCCTTACTGATAGTGCCAGCTTGAGTTGTGATATTCGTCATCAGTTCGTCTAACGTAAACTGTTCTTCTTCCCCACCAGCCTTTATCCATGTAATGTCAAGACTTGTCTTGTCACGTGCCAAGATATCATCAACAGCATATTTTCTCCATCGTCCAGCAGGATTTGTTTCCTCATTATAGGTTTCCGTACGTGTTGCAGCATTATAGCAAGCAACGAAGTCATCAAGGTGGTGGCGTTGCAGTTTGTTGGTAGCTAACGTGTGCTTGATGTCCGTACGATAATCATAAAACCATATATCCTTAGTAGACTGTCCCTTGGTAAAGAAAAGGACATTAGCCTTCACACCCTGTGCATAGAAGATACCTGTAGGCAATCGCAGGACAGTATGTAGGTTGAAATCACTCAGAAGTTTCTTGCGAATGGTTTCGCCAGCACCCCCTTCAAAGAGAACATTGTCAGGCAAGACAACTGCTGCCCTACCCCCATCCTTCAACATCAACATCATATGTTGGAGGAAGTTAAGCTGGTTATTCTTTGTCTCTACATAGAAATCAGGACGATTGATGTCTACAGAGCCTGCAGGGCGCGTACCGAACGGAGGATTGGCAAGAATGACATCTACCAGTGTCTCAGGTTCTTTCTCCAGCGAGTCCTCACAAGCAATAGGACTTCTGTCTGTGCCGATACCATGCAGATAAAGGTTCATAGATGCAAGCGTAACAACGAGCGGTGTGTTGTCAACGCCGTGCAAAGCCTTATCATTCAGGAAATCAAGCTTACCCTTGTCCTGTGACTGCCCTTTCATATAATCGTATGCTGCCAGCAGGAAGCCACCTGTTCCACAAGCAGGATCGCATACCGTCTCACCTATCTTCGGTTGAAGACAATCAATCATTGCCTGAATCAAAGGGCGAGGCGTGAAGTACTGTCCAGCACCACTTTTCTTGTCCTGACCATTCTTTTCCAAAATACCTTCATAGATAGCTCCTTTGACATCCCCGTCCATTTCAAGCCATTGATGCTCATCTATCATGGTAATCACTTTCTTCAGATAGACCGGTTTATCAATCTTGTTCTGTGCCTTTGTAAATATCGTTCCTATCAGATTATCCTGCTTGCTGAGAACATTAAGAGTCTTTTCATACTGTGCAATCAGGTCTAATCCGTCAAGCTCTTTAAGCTGTCCCCATCGGTACTCTTCTGGAATAGCAGATGCCTCCTCAAACACTTCTACGTTCTCAGCATCCATCTTGAGGAAGAGAAGATAAGTAAGCTGGGTGACATAATCAGTATAGCCGATGCCCTGTCCAGAGAGTGTCGTTGCAAGCTTCCACACTTCTTTGGTCAGAGCCTGTTCCGTTGATATGTTTTTTGCCATATTATGCTAATTTTCTATAGATGATAAACTGTGACAATGAAGACAAAGCTTCATTTGCTGTATCTCTGCCTCCAAAGGCACGGATAAGCTGGGCAGCCTGTGTCTTGTCATTCTCCTTGATATCGGTAATGGTGCAATATCCATTAGACGCTATGTAGTTGAGCACCTGACGCATCAATTCAATTTGCCCCGCTGTGATAGAACGCCATACTTGCCCATACCATAGGTTAAAGTATTGTTTGGCTGTTGGATATAAACTTTCAAGCTGTTCTATCTGATGGAAAGCATAGCGTACTAACTGGATGATATTCGTAAGTGCTTCTTTTTCTTCTTTTGTTGAACTACTCTTCACCTTTCGTGAATTGATGATAGCATAGGAATTCCAAAGCAACGAGGTGTTAAACTTATTATTTGCAAGCTTCAGTTTGTTTTCCAAGTCTTTCAACATTGAATACGTAAGCGGTTCTCCCTGATTATTATATATAATGCGTAGGGCTTCTATCTCATCCTTATGCTCCTGACAGTAATTCTCAAATGCAGATGTGGTAGACAGAGCCTCCTCCGTTGAGAACCCTTTTGAAATAAGCGTATCTTCGCCGGGCATCAGCGTTTCGATAAAGCCAGCATTAAGAATCAACAGAAGGTCTCTTGCATCTGGATGGTTAGCGATGTTGCGCACCAACGCCTTTCGTTCCGTATTGGGCTCATTAACGTTGTTGTATTCTGGCAAGACGTTGTCCTCAAAGGCTTTAAAGATATCGGAGGCAATCTCCATCATGCTTTGATGTGCAAGACTAACAAACTTCTCACGGTCACTCTCCGTACACTTATGGCTGATACGAGACAAACGACCCGCCAATAGGCGCAGATAGTCATCGCTCACATTGCCATGGGTTATCTTCTCCAAAAGTTCTTTCAGAGAGATAACTTTCGTTACTGCACCAGATGGAGAGGCTATCGTTTTCTCATGCTCGGTTACGCCCACAGCATCAACCAAGAAGAAGCAATCCTTGCTATAGGCATTAGGAGTGACATTACGCAACTGCTCATCACCAATAGTACGGACACCACGCCCTTTCATCTGTATGTACAAAGGCTCAGAAGCCACATCACGCATGAACATAACGACTTCAAGCGGTTTTATGTCTGTTCCTGTAGCTACCAGCGTACAAGTCACAGCAATACGGAAGTCCTTATCATTGCGGAACTGTCGTATCAGTTCGTTGCTATCCCCAGCAGAGTAGGTTATTTTCTGCACAAAGCGATCGTCTTCACGATTGAACACCTCTTTGGCAATCTTCACAATATTCGTAGCATGACTCTCATTCAGTGCGAATATAAGCGTTTTGGGCAGATAGTCCATATTCGCCTCACGCTGAGGGTCGGTAAACATTTCCGTATATACCGCATCACGATAAGTTTCCAAAATAAGCTTTATCTGTGCAGGATTGATAATACTCTTGTTCAGTTCCTCCCGTGTATAGTTCTTAGTTTCTTTACTTTCAACAACTTCAACTTTTCCCGTATAACGAGTTACTTTTTTCACTTTCTCGTTTTCAAGAATTGCTCCACCATTCTCCGTTACCTTTGTCTTGATACGATACACACGACCATAAACATTTACACCATCCAGAATAGACTTCTCCAAAGTATAGTTTACGATGATATTATCATTAAAGAATGCCCTTGTTTCAGGTCCCGGAGTTGCTGTCAGACCTATTAATTTAGCCTTTGAGAAATAATCAAGTACGCTTCGCCAACTCCCATAAATCGAGCGGTGGCACTCGTCAATAATAATCATATCGAAGAAATCAGACGGCAGACTTGGATTCTCAGGAAACTCTCCAACACAATCCTCATCATATCCATCGTCAGCATCGTTGTCTTCAATCTCCTCGCCTTTCAGCAAGGAGAATAGTCGCTGTATGGTGGAAATAACAACACTGCTGCCATTAGGAATCTTCGCTGACTTCAGCCGATTGACCGTAAAGATGCTGTTGAAAGAATCACCATTCGCTGTCAGACGGAAAGTACCAAATTCGCTTTCAGCTTGCTTGCCCAGATTGTTCCTATCGACCAAGAACAAGACACGCTGCATAGGGGTAAAAGACAACATACGATAGGCTGCAAGACAGGCGGTATAGGTCTTTCCTGCACCTGTGGCAAGTACCATCAGCGCACGTGACTCACCAGATCGAAAACTCTTCTCCAGTTCGGTGATGGCTTCATACTGACAACCACGTAGTCCCTTAGGGCTAAGTGTTGGCAATCCCACATAGTCGTCCTGAAGTCCTAACATCTTGGTAACTTCCCACGGAGAGTGAATCTTACTGCAATACTCAAAGGCGGCATCGCTCTTACGAGTATCGTAAAACATCATCTCCTTGCTGTTGGCAACGTATGCGAGAGGAAGGGGGATTTTAGGAAACCACGCCTGACACCATGAGGGACAACGACGCGTATAAAGTGTGGCTTGTTCCTTTACGACATCTGAATTTATGTCGACCTCAACTCGTTTAGCTTCTAATATTCCAACTGCCTTTCCATTAAGAAAGAGTAGATAATCAGCCTCTCGATTACTTTTCAAAAGCCCCTCTCTTATGGCAACAGCAGTCATGTTAGGAGCATAACCGCTTCTATCCACTACTTTCCAGCCTGCTTCTTCAAACATTCTGTCTATGATAACACGTGCCTTTTCTTCTGGTAGCATATCGTAACGTTCTTATAATTCCATATTATGAGAAGTTCTTATAGCTATACAAGTACTTCTAAATGAAAACAGCCATTATAACTGCAAAGATAGTGTTTTTAGACAGAATGACATAATTATTTTTAGACAGAATGACATAAAGACAAGAAAAGACAAAGTAAAGACATGATAACAGGGGAACGGAAGACAGAACGACAAAAAAGACAGAAAAACAAATAACATAGAAAAGCCCCTCTCGTAAGGAAAGAATAACCTCTCCCCCCTTCAGTTGGTGGAAAGAAACATGTAAATAGTAAGCAGTTATAAATTATGACGCACTGATGTGAACTCCGTTCGAATTATTATAAAACATTCTCTCACGGATAAACAGATTGAATGCGCGCACAGAGACCTAAAGGTCGAAGATGGCACAGATTTCCTGTTAGTAAATTCATGATAAACTCGTCACTTATTCATCTTCAGGGATTATATAGGCAAAAAAGGAGTTAGGAAAAATTACCCAACTCCTTTTCTATTTTTATCAACTGATTTTAGGTGATTTATAAACTGATGTCTGATACCTGTTTGTATCATGCTTATATCTGGAAACTGCAATAGACGGACTGATACCATAGCGTTCAGCCTCTTTTGCAATGGCATTGACAACCTTATGCGGTAACAGACTTTTACAGCCTCTTCCGATAATTCTGCTCCATACATCATCAGGGATAAGTTGCTGCCTTGCAAAGTCATTAGCTTCTTTTTCGCGTGGATCTTTAGAATACAGAGTACCTTCTGTAGATATAAACGCCTGATTATCTTCTGAAAGATGCCTTTCTATATGACACAACTCGTGAAGAACATCAAAAGCTAATTTATCTATATCATTATAACGATAAGTAACGGTGATTACTGGACATCCATCTACCAATGTAGAATAAGCATCTACAGGTGTTTTATCTAACTTCTCAACATTAAGATAGGCAATTCCATACTTATTAAGACAGTCCTTTATACCTTGTGCAGAAAGTGTACGATTATTGGGTCTTCAGCTATTTGGAGTGATACCGTTTGAGATTAGATCTTTGAAGAAAGGTCACACAGAGCAAAGGAGAACACAGAGGTTTTATATAACAGAAATCATTAGGCACAGAGGCACCGTTGGTGCGTGGAGGAACAGAGGATATTTGCGAGTTTT
>ERZ772955.1858-NODE-1858-length-12309-cov-79.534846_pt1 | contig 12309 bp, 10 predicted proteins | sample MGYA00511133_ERZ772955 | MGnify/ENA primary metagenome ERZ772955 (study PRJEB29015, sample SAMEA2737914) | human oral metagenome | biome: human oral; feature: human-associated habitat; material: dental | place: China | collected 2149 ... | reverse complement strand
CCCCTGGCGATTTCGGCGGTGACGGCCGCCGCCAGCGTGCACCCGGCGCCCGAGACGCGCTCGTGGCCGATCGCCGGCACCTCGAGGACCTCCATCGTCGAGCCGTCGTAGAAGACGTCGAGGGCGGTGCCGGTGTCGAACAGGGTGCCGGCCTTGGCCAGGACGTAGGGCACGCCCTGGTCGTGGATGCGACGGGCGCCCTCCTCGAGCTGCTCGACGGTGGTGATCTCGTCCATGCCGGAGAGCACCCGGGTCTCGAACAGGTTCGGCGTGACCATCGTGGCGTGGGGGAGGACCCTGGAGCGCAGCGCGTTGTCGGTGTCGAGCGCGGCGCCGGGCTCCTGGCCCTTGCAGATGAGCACGGGGTCGAGGACCACCTGCTCGAAGCGGTACTGCTCGAGGGCCTCGGCCACGACGCCGATGGTGGCCGGCGTGCCGAGCATCCCGATCTTCACGGCGTCGATGCGCCCGTGGACGGCGACGGCGGCCTCGATCTGGTCGTGGATGACCTGCGGGTCGATGGGGACGAAGCGGTGGGACCAGTCGTGGTGCGGATCGAACGAGACGATGCACGTCAGGCTCGTGGCGCCGAAGACCCCCAACTGGGCGAAGGTCCTGATGTCGGTCTGGGCGCCGGCGCCGCCGGATGCCTCGGACCCCGCGATGGACAGAGCGATTTTGGTCATGGAGCCCATTGTGGTCCATCGGCGGTGAGTCCGACGCCCTGTGTCAGCGGTGGCCCGTAGGATTGGGGCATCATTCTGAGGGTGGAACGTGTACGGGAGGGTGGCTGTTGAGATGTCGACCGTTGCCGTTCCGTTGGTGCGCAGCTCCTACTTGGAGTTGGCTCCCCATGAGGACTCCGCCACTCCGGAGAACTTTCCCCAGTGGTGCAGCGCGAAGGTCCGGGAAGGGGCGCAGCTGGCCGTCGACCTCTTCTCCGGGGCGGGTGGTCTCAGCCTCGGCGTCGAGCAGGCCGGGTGGACGATTGCGGCATCCGTCGACCACTACAGGGCTGCTCTCAAGACCCATCGCCACAACTTCGGGGGGTTGACCCTCGACCGCGACCTCGGTGACCCGGCAGTCAGGGACGCCTTCGTCGGCATGTTCGAGAACATCGAAGTCGACCTCGTTGCCGGGGGGCCGCCGTGTCAGCCGTTCAGCAGGGCCGGGCGCAGCAAGATCCGCAGTCTGGTCAGGGCCGGGGTCCGGTCAGAGACCGATCCTCGCAAACAGATGTGGAGGGCGTTCCTCGACATCGTCCTGAAGCTGAACCCGAGAGCGGTTCTCATGGAGAACGTCCCGGACATGGGGCTGAGCGATGACTTCCACGTGTTGCGGACCATGACTGAGGAACTCCAGGACAATGGCTACCTGACGAGTGTCAACTTGGTCGACGCGTGGCGGTACGGGGTTCCCCAGCATCGGCAGAGGATGATCCTGCTTGCCCGCCGGGACGGTCATGATTTTGACTGGCCCGACGAGAAACCGATGGTTCTGCTCAAGGACGTGCTCGGTGACCTTCCCGGTCTGGGAGAGGGGACCGGCGCCCGGAAGATGTCCTACTCGGAGGGGCCCGAGAACGACTTCCAGCGTGCGATGAGACGTGAGGCCGGTGAGGTCCTGACCGAGCACATGACCAGACCGGTCAGGGCCGATGACCGGGAGATATTCGCCCTCATGAAGCACACGGACCTGTACTCTGACATCCCTGCCAGGCTGCGTCGGTACAGGAGCGACAGCTTCCGAGACAAGTACCACAGGCTGGATCCTGACGGCCTGAGTCGTTCGATCACAGCTCACATCGCGAAGGATGGTTACTGGTACATCCATCCCACCGAGAACCGTACGCTGACCGTCCGGGAAGCAGCACGCATACAAACTTTTCCTGACCGTTTCCGTTTCGCCGGGACACGTTCGGATGCATTCAAGCAGATCGGCAACGCGGTGCCCCCGCTGCTGGGTGAGGCCGCGGCGACAGCGCTCAGGCGCGACACGACGAGGATCGGATCGCAGGACGTCCGGGTGCTGCAGGAACGTTTGGAGGCCTGGGCGAAGGACCGGGCCACGGATGAGATGACGGTGTGGTTCCCCGGCCCCTCCGTGACGCCGCTCGTGGCGCTGGCGATGGCGGTGCAGTCCCGTCTCCGCGTCGGCGACCAGAAGATGGCCCGGGCCGTCCGCCCCCTGATGTCCAGGAAACTTCTCACCAAGGATCTGTTGACTCAGTGCATCGAGCAGGCCAGCAGTCAGCGTCAGATGGATCTTCTCGCCAAGCTCGAACCGCTCGAGGGCATGTCGGTCGAGGTCAGTGATGAGTGCGCCGACATCGCGCAACTGAGGGAATCGGAGAATCGATTGTTCGCGGTCCTGGGTGGTGAGGACATCCTGTTGCGGAGCCAGTCGTGCTTCCGGGTCGCGGCCAGGGCGCTGGGGACTGAGTCCGACCAGAGGAACAAACATTCGCACGGTCTCCTGGATGTGGCCCGTCTGGTCGGTTCCGGGGCGAAGGCCCCGACGCGCATGGCTGCGGTTCGCCTGCTGGGGACCCAGATCTGCACGCCCCACGACCCGCAGTGCGGCGACTGCCCGCTCAGGAGCAGTTGCGTCTACGCGAGGGAGAACGCGGTGTCTGGCCCTGACTCGGTCGAGAGTGACGGAAACTGATGCCCTCCAACAGGCCGGAGCCACTGTCCGCGGCCGTGAAGAAGCGCATGGAGGAGCAGCTCCGCACCGGGACGGAACCCGAGCTGGAACTGCGGAGGATCCTGTTCGCCGACGGCCTTCGGTACAGGGTGAACTATCCTGTTCCCGGGATGCCGCGCAGGACCATCGACATCGCCTTCCCCGGACGACGCATCGCCGTCTTCGTCGATGGGTGCTTCTGGCACTCGTGCCCTGAGCACTGTGTGGAGCCGAGCCACAACAGGGAGTGGTGGCGTGAGAAATTGGCGAGGAACGTCGTACGGGACCGTGAGACCACCGAGCTCTTGGAGAGCCAGGGATGGTGTGTGGTCAGGCTGTGGGAGCACCTGCCTCCCAGGGAGGCCGCTGATTGTGTGGAGGCCGCGGTTGCTGCTGCCTGATGCGCCCGCGGCGGGATTGGGGATCCGATGACGAGCTTCGACGATGAGAGAATCGAACAGGCGATCCTTGACGCCGTCCGCGAGGAACGGATCTCCTTGGACGAGGCGGCTCACGTGGTCTCGCACCGACTGCGCAGATTCCTTGATGGCAGGGACGTGCGCAGGGTCGCGGAGAACCTGGGCAGAGAGGCGATGAGCAGCACTGCCGTCCGGAATGCCGTGGTTGACGGCGTCCGGTACAGGGGATCAGCCCCCTTCATCCCTGCCTTGGCCGAGGGAAGGCAGTGGAACCGGTACCTGTCGATGCTCGAGAGGAAGGGCTCTCCCGGACTTGCTGAGCTCTCGCGCACGACGGAGGACGTTGTTCGTCTTCTCGCTCCTCCCGGCCCCGGGGAGGGCAGACGCAAGGGCCTGGTCATGGGGAACGTCCAGTCCGGGAAGACACGGCACTTCGCCGGAGTCATTGCCCGCGCCGTCGACTTGGGCTACCGATTCGTCATCGTGCTGTCTGGGCTGCACAACAATCTTCGTGAGCAGACGCAGAGCCGTTTGGACGGGGATCTCTTCGTTGACCAGGAGTTCTGGCACCACTTGACCAACGTCGACAACAACGACATCGACCGGCAGAGTGAGCTGGTGTCCCTCATGGGATCCCACAGCGACGTGTGTCTCTGCGCCGTCGTCAAGAAGAACAGAAAACGACTGGGGAACCTGGAGGTGAGCCTGCGGAACGTTCCTGAGGAGATCCGGAGGCGGTGTCCGATTCTCATCATCGACGACGAGGCGGACCAAGCCACCCCGAACAGCGAGAAGGGCCGTGAGAAGGTCTCGGCGATCAATGCCGCCCTGCGTCGGATCTGGGAACTCGTTCCGAGTGGTTCCTACTTGGCCTACACGGCGACCCCGTTCGCCAATGTCCTGATGGATCCTGACGACGACAAGGACCTCTTCCCTTCTGACTTCGTGTACACCTTGGAGGCAGGAGACGGCTACCTCGGTGCCGAACAGGTCTTCGGACTCGAGGACGCGGACATGGACGCCTCGGGTCCTGTCGCTGACGGCCTCGACATGGTCAGGATCATCCCACCCGAGGACTCCCTGGTCCTGAGGCCTCCCTCGAAGAAGGCCCTCCGAGGGGATTTCGACCCCGAGCTTCCGGGTTCGCTGGTCACGGCGGTGAGGTGGTTCATCGTCGCAACTGCCGTGAGAAGGGCTCGGAGGCACAACGGACACTCGTCCATGTTGGTCCACACGACGCACTACACCGCTCCGCACTTCGCGATGAGCAGGCGGTTGCACGACCTCCTCGACGACATGAGGAACGCGGTGGAATTGCATCAGGAGGAGGGCCTCGCCCCGTTCCGCGAGTCATGGCTGGAGGAGCACGCGAGACTCGGGGTTCCCGCCGGGCAACTCGATCCGGACTGGAGCGCCGTTGCCGCACGGATACCTGACGTTCTTCGTGACGTTGAGGTCATCGTCGACAACGGAAGGTCGGAGGACAGGCTGAACTACGACGATGAGCGTCCGCGAACCGTGGTTGCGGTCGGTGGTGGAACCCTGTCCCGGGGGTTGACCCTCGAGGGGCTCGTCGTGTCCTACTTCACCCGGGCCTCCAACACCTACGACACCCTCATGCAGATGGGGCGTTGGTTCGGTTACCGGCCGGGCTATGAGGACCTGCCCCGCATCTGGGTCGCTGACGGACTTGATCGTGACTACGCATTCCTCGCACTCGTCGAGAAGGACCTGCGTGACGAGATCAGATCGCTGGAGAACAGCGAGTTCACGCCGAGACAGGTCGGGGTCAAGGTGCGGTGTCACCCCGGTCGGCTGGAGATCACCGCCGCAGGGAAGATGGTGAACGCCCGCGTCGTCCAAGTCGGCATGAGTGGTACGCGGCAGCAGACCTTCATCATGGACGGGAGACCGGACAGGACCCGCGAGAACCTCCGGGCCGTCGAGGGACTCCTGCGAACCTGCGAACCACAACCGCTGGGACAGGGCGGACACCGCTGGATCTTCCGGGGCGTGCCCACGAGGGCTGTCGTCGACTTCCTCGTGGCCTACCAGTTCCATCCTGACCAGAAGGTGTTCGCGGACCCGGATCTTCGCCATTCGACGATCGACTGGTTGAAGAGGTTCGCGCAAGGGCACAACTGGAACGTCGTCCTCGTGGGGAATCCCAGGGCGGAGGACTCCTTGGGGAACCTGCTCATTGCAGGGGTCAGTGTCCCCAGACTGCGACGCACACCGCTGCGTGGCAGCACCGCGGAGAAACTGGACTTCAAGGCGATCATGTCATCGGTGGACCGGTTGGCGGACATCGACCCGGAAACCTGTGCTGACATGCCCCATGCCACTGACCCTGAACGCATGGTGGTCCGGAGAAGACGAGCCGGGGGTGACGGTCTGATCGTGATCTATCCGATCAGTCCCGCGTCGAGGAATGCGAAGGAGCTCAGGGCGCGCATGGACATGCCCGAGGGAGTTGGTGAGGACCTCCTCGGATTCGGCATCGTCTACCCGATCGTTGATGATGACAGTGTCGAGCAGGGGAGCTTCGTCAGTGTCAAGCCCCTGCCCGACGCGGATCTCGACGAACCCGAGGAGGACGACGAGTGGGAGGACGAGGAGTGAGCAGTTCACGGAGGGAGTTCGGCCTCCTGCTCGCCACCCTGTACAGCGATGACTCGGCCGTGATGATCACACGACCTGTTCTCGACTGTGCAGGTTCCATGTCGTATGCGGTGGACCACGGCGGCGGACACCACCTTCTCGTGCCGGTGGTCGATGACTTCGCCTTCACCGAGGTCCATGGCGATGTCCTGTCCCTGACCAACTGGACGAGTCCGGGGACGGGCCGGCGTCACATGGATCTGATGTGCGATTCCGAGCAGTTCCACGAGGTCTTCTCATCGCTGGTCGATGACATCACACGTCGTGTCGGGACTGGTGGCCGCGCCCCGGAGACGGTGCTCCAGACGGTGCTGAACGAGTGGAGACAGTTGCTCCGCCCGGCCAAGTCGATCTCAGCGGAGATGAGGCGCGGGTTGTTCGGCGAACTCGAGCTGCTGCGCTGGTTGGCCCGTACGAACCCCTACTATGCGTTGGACTCATGGACCGGTCCCTCGGGGACCGTGCACGACTTCACGACTCCGCATGCTGACCTCGAGGTCAAGACCTCGGCCAAGGAAGGACTGTCGGTGGTCATCTCGAGCCTTGACCAACTGGACCAGTCGGAGGATGGTGACCGAACTCTCGTGCTCGTCCGTGTCCCCGTGAGAGAGGGGCCCTCGGGACGATCCATCCAGGACCAGTCGAAGGAGCTGGCAGGGTTGGGTGTGCCGATGTCGGGACTGGTCAGAAAACTCGCTGAGTACGGGTTCGTGATCGGCAAGGACCCGGATGACACACGATATGAGACAGTGGGTTCTCCGACCGCATGGGTCGTGACATCCGAGTTCCCGGGGCTGCGCTCCAGTGATCTTCCCGAGGGCCGACGCCACGCGATCACGCATGTGAGGTACACCTTGGACCTCGTGTCCGAAAGATCCCTGTCGAATGATGGATTGAGGGCCATCCTCGAAGAAATGATGAGCAACTGAACATGATCAGACTTGACTGGGTCCCCAAACCATTCCGCGACGGCGACATCGCGGGAGAGGGGGCGAAGAAACTTCTGGGGACGAGTCTTGCCGTGCCGAGCCTTCTTCTGAGGGAGACTGCGCAGAACAGCTGGGATGCACGGGTGGGGCACGGTGTCGTGCCCGAGTACCAGATGAGGTTCACGACCCTCGACGCACCAAGGATGAGTGTCGTGCGGGATTGCGCCATCCCAAGGACGGTTCCGGACAGCGCATTGGCGGACGTGGTCAGGCGATCGAGGGTTCCTGTCATCGAGGTCCATGACCGCGGCACCGTGGGTCTTGACGGGCCGACTCGCAACGACATCCAGTCCGCAAGGGGAGAGTCGACGAACTTCCGTGACTTCATCCTGACCGTGGGCGCCCCACGGGACCAGCAGTACGGCGGTGGGACCTACGGCTTCGGGAAGACCGCCGCGTTCAGGGCGAGTCGGTGCGGGACGATCATCGTCTGGACGAGGATTCGTACGGATCATGGCCTCGAGGAGAGGTTCATCGCCGTCTCGGTCAGCCCCAACTTCGTCATGAGGGGCAAGCGGTACACCGGGCAGCAGTGGTGGGGCAAGGTGTCAGGGTCGGAAGGTCTGACCAATGTCCAGCCTGCCGTGGACGTCGACGCCCATGACCTCGGCGAGGCGCTGTTCGAGCGTGGATTCCGTGGGCAGGAGACCGGAACGTCGATCATGATTATTGACCCGGCATTCGATGATGGGGGCCGGGATGTTTTCGTCCGCGAGACGGTTGGTGCCGCTGCACGCAACTTGTGGCCCAAGATGATCCCCGATCAGCCTTCCGACCGGCAGATGAAGGTGAGTGTCATCGAGGACGGTGTCCCCGTGGATCTCACGACCGGCAGTGCCGGGCAGGCACGTGCTGCGAGAGAACGGTGCCTGAACATGGTCCGTGAGGTCCAGTCCGGCGGGGAGGCCACGGAAGACTTCGTCGAGGTCTCCGAGATCCGTCGCATCAAGCCGGAGAAACTCCTCGGGCACTTGGCCGTCACGCCCTGCCCGCCCGTTGAGGACGACGAGGCCGTGAACAGCGTCACCCTCATGCGGAACGAGGCAGAGCTGGTCGTGTGCGAGAAGAGGTACCCGGCTCTTGAGAACGGAAGGGACACTTGGGTCGCCGTGTTCAAACCGGTGCTCGAGCTCGACGACGTCTTCGCTGCATCCGAACCTCCCACCCATGATGCCTGGAACCCTGACTCGCTCGAGAAGCAGAAGAAGTCCTGTGTGAACATGGCCTTCGTACGGATAAAGGAGGCGCTTGTTCGCTTCTTGAGACCTGTTGATGAAGCGCCTCAACCCGGTGAACAGGTCTCGACGGGTCAACTCGCGGCTTCCTTGGGCGTCCTGGCCATGGGCACGGATGGTGGTCTGGCCAACGGGATCCCCTCCTCGCCTGCCAGGAACCGTTCCAATGGATCCTGCAGGTCCGGGGGCCGGCCCGTTGTTGAGGTCCTCTCCCAAGAGCTGCTTCCCCCGTCCGACGGTTCGCCTGACGGACGTGTCCTCACCAGACTGGAGCTGAGAGCGCCGAAGGGGGTGGATCTCGTGACGATCACTCCGGATCTCTCGGTCGTCGTCGACGGGAGCGGTGCGATCAAGGACACCGAACAGGTGAGAGTGGATTCATGGACCACCGCGGCTGGCGACGTGACAGCCTCGGATTCTCTCCAGGTCCACGGGGGTGAGGTCTTCCACGTCGACATCGTCTACCCGGAGAACGTCGCCGTGAACTGCACATTCCACAGCGAGGTCTCAGGATGAGGCTCATGCCCTTTCGGGTCGCGGCTGACCATGTGGTCGAATGTCGGGCTCCGGTTCTGGTGGTCAGGGGAGAGTCCCATGACCCGGGTGAGGAGGTCCGAGGCTGGGACTACCTGACCGAAGTGACCGTCGAAGGCGCCCTCGCTGTCAGGAATGACGGGCTCCTGAACTCGACGGGACTCGTCAAGGACCCTGGTCTCGCCGGGATCCGAGCCGTCATGCGCGTCGATTGCCCCGCCACGAGCGAACGTTTCATGGACGTCGTCCCGCTTGACCCGACCGGCGCACAGCTGAGATTCAGGGTGAGGATTCCAGCCGGGGCAGTCGCCGAGGAACTCGAGGTCCGGTACGAGATCGTTCTCGACGTCCCTGACGGTCCCGTGCGTGAGGACCGAGCAGCCCATCAGCGGGGGAGCAGGCTCCACGAACTCGACAGGCCCTATCGTTTCAGGCTCGAGGGGAACGGCTCGGCCTTCCCGATCGAGGCCTTCGAGTTCACCGGTGGTGAGTTCCCGAAGGACAGCGTCTGGCTGTTGAGGTTCCAGGACGAGGATCTGGCGATGCCATACCTGAGTGCTGTCAGGCTGTACGTCAACACTGCGCACGAGGAGGGCAGAAAACTCGTGGACGGTTCTTCAGGAGCAGCCATGTCTGTTCTCAAGAGGGACGTGCTGCTTCAGTTGCTCACGAAGCTTGCGGTCGGCGACAGGGATGATCTGGGACAGGACTTCCAGACAGACAGTGCCGGGGAGGCCATCGGTTCCTTGTGCGCCCTCTTCCTCGACCAGACCCTCCTGGGGGCGGTCGAACTGATGCGTGACGACCCGGGGCGTGTCTTCACGCTTCTCCAGGCGAGCACCAATTTCTTGGGGGCCAGCTCATGAGTTCACTCCTCATTCCGAGACTGTCAACCAGCGAGGCCAGCGAGATGCTGACGGACCACGCTCGAGCTCTCGGGAGCGGGACACTTCCCGAGGAACTGGTCAAGCTGGAGGACGTGCCGGGTACGCCGAATCCGACCGGTGGTGCGGCTGCTTCACCGACTGATGTCCAACAGTGGCGACGGGAAGTCGTCGAGCGGCTCGACGGGATTGACACGCACTCCCGTGAAGGCCGCGATGCGCTCGGTGTCGCCTTGGGGCAGGCGATCGAGGAGGTGATCCATCCGATCCCAGCGGATGCTGCGCATGACGGCACGTGGTCCTACCTGTCCCTTGTGGTCTTCCCGGACATCGTCAACAGACGATGGCCGGGGGAGACCCGGAATGGACGGTTCATTCTTCCCGGCGAGCGGTGGATCGGTCACCAGACGACGACCCGTGACCGCAACTACCTGAAACTCTCGTGGCGCCGCTGGGTCATCCTGGGAGAGGCCATGCGGGAGGCGCGGCCGCGTCTGGGCGAAGATGAGTTCGGGGCGCTCCTCGAGCGCACTGCGGTCGCCAGGAACCGGCGTCTGGTGACGACGGCCGCACGGACCATCATCCTGCGCGGTCCGGAGTACCCGGGCGGACGGATGGAGTTCTCCCGTCAACTCATGAAGCGGATCGCTGAACGAACAGGACCATTGCTGCTCGACATCCGATCGGATGAGGAGATCCTCTCGGTCATGGATGCCGAGGCCGATGCCTGCTTCAGGTCCGTCCAGTACAGGGGCGCGCGTCGGGCGGTCTGACTCCCGAGCAGGACCTCACGGCGCGCCCAAGGTGAGATGCATGCTGTCGCAGGTGTCCGCGTCCTGTTCCTACTGCCTAGCTGTTGCGTGGTGGTTTCCTGGGGATGCGCTTCTCCACACCCTTGTACGGACCGTCTGACTTCTTGGAACCCAGGTAATTGGCTTGGCTGTCATACTTGTCCCACTGGTTGGTCACTTCATTGTGTTGCTGGTAACGGTCTTTTTGCTGGCCGCGTCGCCATCCCGCGTGAGTGTTCTTGGCCATCTGTGCTCCTGCCATTTGGTCGAGGTACCGTGACGAGGGGGAGTCACCCAAGGAGGCGCCCGTCGCCGAGTGGGGGAGCTGGGGGCGTACCCAACCTGTACCTCGAGATCATTGATGTGGCGTCATTCTACAACTTGTTCATCGGGAACGGGCACCAGCGAACGTGGTGGTGCGGGCGTGGCGGCCGCTTGGGCTCGTCACGTGATGTGTCTCGGACCGTGCAGGAGAACAGGCTGGGGTCCTGGAAACCTGATCGTGGCACACCAGCAGGTGCGGGAAAGGCTTCTGAGAAGGGTTTTTCGGACAAGCTCTCTCGTGTAGGGGCCGGTCATCTGGGGACTGGTGTCATCGGTACGTCCACCCAAGATCGTGGTTTCCATGGCCGTGTTCGGTGCGCGTGTCGTCTCTTCCGGCTCGAAGTTGGCGGGGCTGACAGGGGCACCGTCACTGGTGCGTCTTCCCGTGCCCTCGCCGCGGAACCCGCTCTGTGAGCTCCTCCGGTAGCAGCGGATATCCCTTGTGAATCATCCGATGGCAGTTCGAGCAGACCAAGGTGAGGTCAGACAAGCGTGTCGTGGTCGCACCGGAGACGTGAAGAGGACATCGATGATGAACCTCGATGTAGCCGCTGCCGAGGTCCCCGTAGAACTCCTCGAAATTGAAGCCGCACACCTCGCAGGAGATGTTCCCCCTCTGCTCTCGGGCCTGTTGGATCTTGCGGTTCCGGATGTGCGGGTCGCGTTCCCTTCGTTGCTGCAGCACGGCGATGATGCTCCCCTCGTGGGCCGTCATCTCCGGGTCGTAGGTCCGAAGCGCTGAGATCTCATCGGGCGTCACGGTTCCTTCAGCGATCGCGCTTCGGATCCTCCGCGCACGGGCGGTCATGTCCTCGCTGTTCTCGATGAATTTCCTGACCACCTCGCCGTCCAGACGCGATGCGTTCGTGGGGGCACCTCGGTAGGAAGGGTGGCAGGTCCGCAAATTCTCCAGCTTCAGGTGGATGCTTGATCTGCTCCGGAACCTGTCGTCGCGTTCTGCCGACGCGTGCTCGGGGGATCGGCGCAGGAGCGCGGACAGCTCGGCCACGCGTTCATCGGCCAGCGGGATCGGCTCCCAGCCATTCTGCGCGAGCGCTTCGCACACGAGGATGAGCTCGTCCACCGTCCAGCCGATCGACATGCCCAGAGTGTATTCACGGATCCTGTGGCAGGACCTTGTGCATCAGCTCCATCGGCGGGGCGCTCGGCTCAGCGTGGTCAGCCGTGCGGCCGAGACGCCCGAACTTCTCGTCGTCGAGGCCGGCACTGCTCCTCGCGGGGATGACTTTCATGACCCTGACTTCTTCGAGAATCAACGTTCATCTCGCTGGATCATTCAGCTCGCTCAGTCGAGTGGGCTCGTACTCGGGGTCCGGAAACCGAACCGTCAGGGGGGCGCCCGCCGACCGGCGGACGCCCCCTGACGCGTCACCGCCGTGAGGCGGGACGTCCGCGGCTCAGTCGATCTTCGTCTCCGAGCGGTCGGCCGTCCACTCGATGTGGTAATGGCCCTCGTCGTCGACGCGCTCGTAGGTGTGCGAGCCGAAGAAGTCGCGCTGGGCCTGCGTGAGGGCGGCGTTCACGCGCGGGGCGCGGGCCATGTCGTAGTAGGCCAGGGTGGCGCTGAAGACCGGGGCCGGGACGCCCGACTCCGCCGCCTTGGCCACGACGCGCCGCCACGCGCCCTGGTTGGCGGCCATCTCGGGGGCCACCGAGGAGGCGCACATGAGCGAGACGAGGCCCGGGTCGGCGGTGTACTCCTTGCGGATGCGCTCCAGCAGGGCGGCGCGGATGATGCAGCCGTCGCGCCAGATCTTCGCGGCCTC
>ERZ772955.1857-NODE-1857-length-12312-cov-9.116668_pt1 | contig 12312 bp, 12 predicted proteins | sample MGYA00511133_ERZ772955 | MGnify/ENA primary metagenome ERZ772955 (study PRJEB29015, sample SAMEA2737914) | human oral metagenome | biome: human oral; feature: human-associated habitat; material: dental | place: China | collected 2149 ... | reverse complement strand
AGTGCGGGCAAAAAAGATGCGTCAAGATGGCGCGGCTGAATTTATCAGTGCTTCCGTCAGCTGATATACAACAAAGGAGCAGGCTGCGGTCTGCTCCTTTGTTGTATATGGCAGGAAAATGCGCCCTGCATGTCGAAATCCCTAACCCATCATATATTTTAGGAGACGATGAATTGCACAGCGAATACTTGGATATTGAGAAGAAAATAGAGAATGGTGAACGGCTGACACGGGAGGATGGGCTGCGGCTCTTTGCGTGCTGCGATATTGCGTGGATTGGTGCGCTTGCTGACCGCGTGCGGCAGGAGAAGTGCGGTGATATTGTCTACTACAACGTGAACTGCCATGTGAACCTCACGAATATCTGTCTCGCGCACTGTAAGTTCTGCGCGTTCGGACGTGATGCGGAGGATAAGGGCGCATACGAGATGAGCGTCGAGGAGGCAGTGGCGCACGTCGCGGATGCAATGCGCGACCCGCATCTCGCGGGGCTGCATGTGGTGAGCGGGCTGCATCCGGACTGGACGTTCGAGGACTATTTGGGACGGCTCAAGGCTCTGCATGAGGCATTTCCCACGCTCTATCTGAAGGGGTTTACGGGCGTAGAGATCACGCATTTTGCAAAGAGTTCGGGGCGCACGGTGCGCGATGTACTCGTGCGGCTGCGTGAGGCGGGGCTGCAGTCGATCGCGGGCGGCGGTGCGGAGATTCTGACCGACCGCGTGCGCGGCGAACTCTGTCCGAACAAGGCGACGGCGGATGAGTGGCTTGAGGCGCACCGTACGGCACATACGCTCGGCATCAAGACGAATGCATCCATGCTCTATGGACACATTGAGACGATGGAGGAGCGTGTCGAGCATATGATGCGTCTGCGGGAGCTGCAGGATGAGACGGGCGGATTCCAGACGTTCATTCCGTTCCCGTTCCTGCCGTCGAATACGGAGCTGGGGCGGACGGTGCGTCAGACGTCGATGTGGGACGATCTCAGGACGATTGCGATCTCGCGTCTGATGCTCGACAACTTCCGCAACATCAAGGCGTACTGGGTGATGCTGACCGTGCCTGTGGCGCAGGTCGCGCTCTGTTTCGGTGCGAATGATATCGACGGCACGGTGCACAAGGAGACAATTCTTCACGATGCGGGCGCGAAGAGCCCGCGAGCACTCTCAGAGGATCACATCATCCGTGTGATTCGTGAGATCGGACGCACGCCCGCCGCGTGTGACTCGAATTTTAATATCATCGAGACGTATTGAGAGGGAGCGGGATCGCCGTGGGGCATTCACTGTCAGAGGAGGAACTATGTCGGCATACGAGGAGCGCATTGTGCGTACGATGGAGGCGTTCCGCCGGAATCGCTACGATGTCTCGCGATTCGCCGAATGCACGGCGGCGGCGGACCACCTCGCCGCCGAGATTCGCGGCAAGCGCGTCGGCTTCGGCGACTCTGAGACGCTGCGGGCACTCTCGCTCTACGAGCGTCTGAGTGTGCATAACGAGGTGATCGACCCGCCGCGTGCAGGGCACGTCGGCGGCATCGAGGCATTTCTCGCGGCAGGGCGCGAGGCACTGATGACGGACGTGTTCTTGCTCTCGGCGAACGCCATCACCGAGCAGGGGCAGATTCTCAACATGGACGGTGCGGGCAACCGTGTCGCGGGCTCGCTCTTCGGACATGAAAAGACCTACTTCGTCGTCGGCATCAATAAGCTCGTCCCCAACATCGAGGCGGGGATCGAGCGCATCCACCGCATCGCTGCCCCGCGCAACGCACACCGCAAGGGCAAGAAAACACCCTGCGCGAAAGACGGCACGCGCTGCTATGACTGCGCGGCACTTGAGCGCATCTGCAATGCGCTGACCATCCACTACAAGAAGATGAGCTACCGCCCGATGGAGCTCGTGCTGATCGAGGAGGAACTGGGGCTATAAATTTGGATACACAAAAGGGGCTGTTGCACGAAGTTTTTGACCTGACCCCCAAAAGTTAGACTTAGAGGATCTAACTTTTGGGGGTCACTACATTCTAACTGCGTGCAACAGCCCCTTTTTCTTTGAGTAAATGTCGCATCAAGTACGATTCAGGGAATCCCATGGATATTCCGCCAAGCCGAACTTCTCGTTCATGCGCCCCATTATGTCGTAATGACAGGCAATTCTTTCAGCGTAGGTTCTATGTACCCATGGTGGGGAGCTCAGATGATTGAAAAAATCTGTGGCACCATAGAGGATTGTCATGAAAAACTCTTTTTCCGGCAATGTATATCGTTTGTCATTCCAGTTGGTGCGCACGATGACGAAATTATGACCACATTCTTTGATGGATATTTCGCATGGACATCCCCAGAATCTGCAGGTTGCTTTTCCTGCATGGAGAACTACATCTACACATTTTACCAGATTGTTCCAGAGAATATCCACATAGTCCCAGTTCTGCATTGTCAATATGGGTTGGTCATAGTAATTCAGTATAATTGCCCCCTCGATTTCATCATCACCGATATATTTTGCAATTTTACGGATACCTTCTTCGTCATCCATACTGATGAAAGTTCCTGGAGGAATATTTTCTAAGTCGGTAACTTTTTTCTTGGGATGCAGTAAAAATGACTGATAGGAAAACATTTTGTCGATAATCATAGCAGTGCCCTTTTTCCCATAATGTATCGTGTTGCATGTGGCTTTTTACGGACAGCACACTCCACACGGTTCGTATCCATCGGCAATAGCCGCCTCGCGTGAGCTGTAGGGAACGAAGTGCGGCGCATCGGGATGTTTGATCGTTCGGCAGGTCGCGTAGTGGAATTTGCCCGACTTTGTGTTGGCGAGATAGTCTGTTGCGAGCGCGGGTGTCGCTGCAGAGAGTGTAACGGCGGCAAGCGTCGCGAGTGCAATTTTCCTAAGCATATGTATTCTCCTTCTTTCTATTGATATATGATTATGCCTTAAAAGTTATCGAGCTGCAAGTATAGCGCATATCATTCAGCTAAAAATTTCTACGAAAACGCACTCATCATATAGGGAAACATTAGATCGCAAAAATTTATTTTCTCCTTGATATAATTGGTACTTGCTAAAAGTCAAAAAAACAAATATAATAGAGAAAAGCACAATTAAGAAGTACCAAAGAAGGTGATACGATGAGCAACATTGCCGATATGATCGAGTCCTATATCCTACGTCAGCTTGCCACCCGACAGGATGGACAGGTGGAGCTGCGGCGAACGGATATTGCGGATGAGATTTCATGCGCACCATCGCAGATCAGCTATGTGCTCTCCACGCGTTTTACGCAGGATAAGGGATTCGTGGTGGAGTCGCGGCGCGGCCTTGGCGGCTTTATCCGTATTGTGCAGGTCCCACTGCGCGATCTCGTCTATCAGGATATGCTGTCAAAGATCGATGAGAACACCGATATGGAGACGGCGCAGTCGATGGTGCGTTACCTCGCGCAGCATGGGATGGTGGAGACGCGTGAGGCGGCACTCCTCATGCAGATGGTAACAGGGCTCTTTCGTTCCGAGACGCTTGCGGCAAAGGAGCGAGTCCAGATGCTGAAAACAATGATATTGACACTGGAGAATTTTAGATAGCTATTCGATATATATAAACAGGAAAATCCAATTACACGGAAGGAAATATAATGATTTGTGAGGAATGCGGCCGCAACGATGCGATTGTGCACATTGTGCAGATCGGTCCCGATGGTCGGAGTGAGAAAAATATCTGTATGAGCTGTGCGGCACGCTACGGGGCATCGATTTTTCGCGCACAGCAGGAGAACGTATCGGCAGAGGACTTCCTCAAGGGCATCTTCGGCAGCAATCAACAGGAGAGCACTGCCGAGGAGGATGCACCACACATCACCTGTCCGAACTGTGGCATGAAGTTTCAGGATTTCCCGCAGACGGGGCAGATTGGCTGCTCGGTCTGCTATGAGACGTTCTATTATGAGCTCACACCGCTTCTGCGGCGCATTCATGGTTCGAGTGTCCATCGCGGTAAGATTCCGCGTCGTTCGGGGTCTTCCATCATCCTCCGTCAGGAGGCGGAGCAGCTGCGTACTTGTCTGAAAGAGGCGGTGGCGCGCGAGGAATACGAGAAGGCGGCAGAATATCGGGATCGGATTCGCAGTCTGGAACGTCAGATGGAGGAGCAGACATATGGCAGTTGACGAGCTCCTGCAGAGCAGCCGACTCTCATGGTTTGGTACAAAGGGAAAGGATACCGATGTTGTGCTCTCGAGTCGTGTGCGCCTCGCACGCAATTTGGTGGGGGTGCCGTTTCCTGGGCGTGCCGATCTCGGACAGTTGGCAGAGATTGTGCAGCGGCTCGGCGATGCCTTTGCAGACATTGACAAGGAGCTTGGTCAGCCGTTTGACAGGATCGAACTCGACCGTCTCAGCACGCTTGAGCGCGCGGTCCTGATCGAGAAACGTCTCGTCAGTGAGAAATTTGCCGAGGCACAGCCGCACCGCGTGGCATACATCAGTGCGGATACACGTGTCAGCATCCTAGTCAATGAGGACGATCATCTGCATATACAATCCATGACCCCAGGGCTCTCCCTTTCTCAGGCGTTTGAGACGGCATCGCGTGTGGACGACTACACCGAGGCGCGGTTGGATCTCGCGTTTGATGAAACGATGGGGTATCTGACGGCATATCCGACCAACCTCGGGACAGGACTGCGTGCCTCTGCCATTCTCCATTTGCCGGGACTGGTCTACACACGCAATATCGAAAACATTGTCAATACATCTCCGCAGCTTGGACTTGCCGTGCACCCGCTTGAGGGGATTGGCGAGGGTGCACATCTCTACAAGGTATCCAATCAACTCACGCTTGGATACTCCGAAGCAGAGATGATTGAGAACATCCAGACGGCTGTGGGGGAGATCACAGCACATGAGCGACGTGCCCGCAAGGCTCTGTCCTGTCTAGGGAAGGAGGGCGTCGAGGACGGCGTATGGCGTGCCTTTGGCATCCTGTTCTACGCCCGTGCGCTGACAGAGCAGGAACTGTTTGCACTCGTCTCACGTGTGCGCTACGGTATCGATCAGGGGATCATCAAAGAGGTGACTTCGGACTGCTATGCGGAGCTCCTCGTCGCTACACGCGACGGGTATCTGCGGTATCTGGCAGAAAACGAAAATTTATCCACAGGGGAAATCAGCACCATGCGCGCCTCGCGCGTGCGTGCGATCTTACAAAAATATCGAATACAGGGATGAGGAGGGGGACAGCTTGAACTACCGTCAATTTTTCACACAGACGGCGATTAAAGCCGTAGAGTTTTCACAATACATCGCGCAGCGGCGCGGCAAGGGGTATATTGGAACCGGTCAGCTTCTGCTGGGGATTCTGCACATGCGCGATACCATTGCGGCACAGGTTCTGGATAAATTTGGCGTGGACTATGACAGTGCGGAGCAGGTAATTCGCGGCTCGGACGGTTTTCAGGATGTTCTGTCCCCCGCCGAGGATGTCCCATATTATACGCGCCGTGCCCAGCGTGTCATGCAGGGGGCGATTGATACCGCACGCGAAGAGCGTTCCTTTGTGACGACAGAGCACATCCTGCTCAGCCTCCTTACGGAGGCTGACGGGACGGCAGTCCATACGATTGAGGAGATGGATGTTGACATCGAGGCACTGCAGAGCGAGGTGCTCGAGCGCATGAGCGATGCGGAGGAGTCGAAGGGGAAGTCTGCACGACGAAAGCCCGCCAAGGGAGAGGGGAAGGGGCTGCCCGCTTCGCTCAAGAGGTTTGGCCGTGATCTGACGGGTGCCGCTCGCAGCGGCAACCTCGATCCTGTCATCGGGCGGGGGCAGGAGATTGACCGCGTCATCCAGATCCTCGCACGGCGTACGAAGAATAACCCGCTCCTTCTTGGAGAGGCGGGGGTTGGCAAGACGGCCATTGCCGAGGGGCTGGCGCAGCGCATCGTAGACGGTGAGGTGCCGTTCCTGCTTGAGGATAGGCGTGTCGTCACGCTCTCGATGACGTCACTGGTTGCGGGGACGAAGTATCGCGGTGAGTTCGAGGAGCGGCTCAAGAATGTCGTGGATGAGGTCATCAAGGCGAAGAACATTATTCTCTTCATCGATGAGATCCATACGCTCATCCGCGCCGGTGGTGCGGAGGGCTCGCTTGATGCTGCCAATATTCTGAAGCCTGCACTTGCACGCGGAGAAATGCAGATTATCGGTGCAACAACGAGCAGCGAGTATAAGAAACACTTTGCGAAGGACAGCGCCCTTGCGCGCCGTTTCCAGACTGTTTTGGTGGAAGAGCCAAGGGAAGAGGATGCAGAGCAGATTCTCTTCGGGCTGCGCAGCAAATATGAGGAGTTCCATCACGCACACATCGAAGATGCTGCTGTTCGGGCAGCGGTGCGCCTTTCGAAGCGTTACATTACGGACCGCTGTCTGCCGGACAAGGCGATTGATCTCATGGATGAGGCTGGTTCGCGCGTGCGTATGCGGAATATCGGCGATACCGATCAGCTGGCAGGTCTGCGCATGGAGATTGCGGAGATTGTGAAGGAGAAGGACGCAGCGATCAGCGGGCAGGACTATGAGAAGGCGGCGCAGCTGCGCGACCGTGAGCAGGAACTGCGTGCACGGCTTGAGGCATCGCGGTGCGGTGAGGATCGACGAGCAGAGATTTTGGTGACAGAGAATGATATCGCCGATGTCGTGGCGCAGTGGACGGGCATTCCCGTGCAGCGCATTGCGGCGAAGGAGTCCGACCGTCTGCTCGCGCTCGAAAAGCAGATCAGTCGCCGTGTGATCGGTCAGGACGAGGCGGTGCGTGCTGTCTCAAAGGCGGTACGCCGTGCGCGTGCAGGGGTTAAAGACCCACGCCGCCCGATCGGCTCCTTCCTCTTTCTCGGCTCGACGGGAGTTGGTAAGACGGAGCTTGCTCGTGCTCTTGCCGAATCCGTGTTTGGAACGGAGGAGGCAATCATCCGCTTCGATATGTCCGAGTATATGGAGAAGCACACGACGGCACGTCTTGTTGGCGCGCCTCCGGGCTATGTCGGCTACGAAGAGGGCGGTCAGCTCACGGATGCCGTACGCAAGAAGCCGTTTTCCATTGTCCTTTTTGACGAGGTGGAGAAGGCGCACCCCGACGTCTTCCATATGCTCCTGCAGGTGCTTGAGGATGGACGCCTCACAGATGGGCAGGGGATGGTTACGGATTTTCGCAACACGATCATCATCATGACCTCGAATGCAGGCGCAAATCATCTGCGCTCAACGACCGGCTCGATTGGATTTTCCATCGGGCAGCAGGCGAAGGGCACCGATGAGGAGCGTGCGAAAAAGCGTGTCATGGAGGAGGTCAAAAAGCTCTTCCGCCCCGAGTTCCTGAACCGCGTGGATGATATGATTGTCTTCAACGCACTTGGTGAGACGGAGCTGACGAAGATTGTCGACATCCTTTTGCGTGATGTAAAGGCGCGCCTTGCCGAGCAGGAGATCAACATCGAGATCAGTCCATCGGCGAAGCGCGTGCTCATCTCGAAGGGGACGGATGTCAAATTCGGTGCGCGTCCGCTGCGCCGTGCGATTCAGAAGAACATTGAGGACGCGCTTGCAGAGCGGATCCTTGCACGCGACTTCACGGCGGGCGATGTCATCTCCGTGCGCAAGGCGGGCGATGGCCTCGACTTTGTAAAAAAGGATACGAGCCGCAACAAGCGCGTAAAGCGAGAGAAGCAGGCATCCTATCATGAAGTCTGAGCGGCCCCGCAATGTGCTTGCCCCACCGACACGCACCGGGCGTGCGGCGGATTTCCTCCTCAACCTGAGCTGGTCACTGTACTGGCTTGTATGCTCCGCTGTGCGTGCTCTGAAATATTGGAAACGGAAGGGACTGTCGTAAGCAGTCCCTTTTATTTGTAGGAGATTCTATGGCAAAGAAGAAAAAGACCGCATATGTCTGTCAGAACTGCGGCTACGATACCTTTAAGTGGATGGGGAAATGCCCCGGATGCGGGGCGTGGAACTCACTCGTGGAGGAGATTGTAACGCCGCCGACGGAGGAACGTCATGGTGTCGGCACGCTCTCATCGGAGCCGCCGCAGCCCATCGGCAGTATTGCTGTTGAGGATCTGCCGCGCTTTTCGACCGGCTCGGGCGAACTCGATCGCGTGCTTGGCGGCGGGGTCATTCCCGGCTCGATAGTACTCATCGTCGGCGATCCCGGCGTCGGCAAATCCAGCCTCACGCTGCGTGTCTCAGCGGATATTGCGCGTGCGGGACATCGCGTGCTCTATGTAACAGGCGAGGAGAGCGCGCGCCAAATCCGTATGCGCGCGGATCGTCTGCGGGCGATCGCGGATGATCTTCTTGTTGTCAGCGAGACGAACCTCGACGCGATCTGTGCGCATGTGGAGCGGGAGCAGCCCGCGCTCTTTATCATCGACTCGATCCAGACGATGTACCGCCCCGACATCGAGAGTGCGCCCGGCAGCGTCTCGCAGGTACGCGAGTGCGCCATGGAGCTGATGCGTATCGCGAAAAATGCGGGCATCGCCGTCTTCGTCATCGGCCATGTGACAAAGGAGGGCAGTCTCGCAGGACCGCGCGTCCTTGAGCACATCGTCGACACCGTGCTCTACTTTGAGGGTGAGCGTAACGCCGAGTACCGCGTCCTGCGTGCGGTGAAGAACCGCTTCGGCAGCACGAATGAACTCGGACTTTTCGAGATGTGCGATGTCGGACTGGTCGACGTTCCCGATGCATCGAAACTCTTTCTATCGGAGCGTGCGATGGAGAGCGGTTCGATCATCGTGCCGACGGTCGAGGGAACGCGTCCTCTGCTCGTTGAGGTGCAGGCGCTTGTCGCCCCGACGCCGTACCAGCCGCCGCGCCGCACGGCGGACTCCGTGGATGTGAAGCGCATACAGCTCCTCCTTGCCGTGCTCGAAAAGCGTGTGAAACTGCCCATCGGAGCCGCTGATGTCTATGTGAAGGTGGCGGGCGGCATTCGTCTCGACGAACCTGCCGCCGATCTCGCACTCAGCGTTGCGATGGCATCCAGCTTTGCGAATCGTCTGCCGCGGCCGCACATGGTTGTCTGTGGCGAGGTCGGACTCTCGGGCGAAGTGCGTGCCGTCTCCCAGGCGGAGCTGCGTGTCGCCGAGGCGCGGCGGCTCGGGTTCAAATCAGTGCTCCTTCCGATGAAGAACTATCGCCAGCTCGTGGGGAAATTCACAGACATGGAGCTTCTCGGTGCAGAGACCATCGGTGATGCATTGAAATGCGCTATGCCAAAAAATATTTAAGAAACAGCGGATGCTTTCCGATAAACAAGTAGAAGAGGTGATGTGTAGATGAATGCAAATAATCTCATGGCGGTATCTCCGACCGATGGGATCTCTGCAGGAACGGGTGTGCCGAAGGGGCGCAGCGGATCCGTGGAGAATCGTGCGCAAACAGCCTCAGGGAAGAATTCGTTCAGCGATACATTTGGCGCACTGCAAAAGGGAATGGGTGCAGACGCGGCAAAGACCGAGATGCGTGAAGCTCCTGTAAAGACGGCACAGACGAAGGTGCCGCAGACGGGAAGCACCGTACCGTCGCAGGACACACAGGATGTGACGGCGAAAACGCCGAAAGTTGTTGACCCGCAGACGAACGGCACAGAGAAAAAAATGCCGACTGCGGACGATGCCGCAGTGCAAAACACGGCTGCAGCAGCTCTTGCGGCACTTGTGAACACGGATGCGGCACTTCCAAATACGGACGTGAACGAGGGGCTTGATGCCGCACTCACAGAGATCTTGGAGCGCTACGGACTGACGGCAGACCAGCTCAGCGACACGAAGCTGAAAAATGCCGTGCAGAACCTACTGCAGACTCTGCCCGAGGATGCTGCGAAGAGCCGCAATCTCCTTCTCGCACTGGAGGGACAGCCGCTCACGCAGGAGAATGCAGCATCGACGCTCGACGCGCTGGCGCAGAAGATCGGTGCGGAGGGGCTTCCTACTCCGGTGCAGAACGCTGATGCGCCCATTTTGCGCCTGGCGGCGTTGGACACACCGCTGTCCACACAGCTGCGTGCGGCGGTCAACACCGAAGTGTCCGCGGCGGGGGAAAATATGCCCGCTATTACGGCAGATACCTACCCTGTGCTTCCCGTTGCAGAGAATACGACCCAGCGCAGCATCGTAAATACGTCGTTACTCGCGGCGGAGCAAAACACACAGATGACGGCAGAGACGGTTGCAGCACCGCTCCTGCGGGCACAGGCAGAGCCTGCGTCGTCGGGGACACGGTCGGCAGCAGACCTTGTCGGCAATCAGCTGACCGTTGATGCGGATGTGGATGCGGCCAACCCGCTGACCGTACTTGCTCAGCGTACGATGCGCCATGATACAATGCAGGGCGATACGACGGGACAGCAGAGCAGTGCACAGGGGGAGCAGCAGCCACCGGCAAATGGGCAGCAGGATGTGCGTATGGCATCAAGCATGACCTATGAGATTCCCTCGCGTACAACAGAGACGGTTCCGCAGCCCGCACAGCCCATTGCGGCACAGACGGGAACGAGCCCCCTTCCCATGCAGGATGTCAATGCTCCCGCACCGGCACAGGAGGCACAGCGTCCGCAGCCGGACTATGAAATCCCGCGTCAGATTGTCGAGCAGGCGCGCCTCCTACGCACGCTCAATGATACGCAGATGGTCATTCGTCTGCGCCCTGAACACCTCGGGGAACTCACTCTGCGTGTCTCGGTTGGTTCGAACGGTGCGGTGCAGGCATCCTTCCACAGCGACAATGCTCAGGTACGCAATGTGATCGAGAACTCCCTTGTCCAGCTCCGACAGGAACTGAACAATCAGGGACTCAAGATCGACCGCGTCGGTGTCTACGCAGGACTGGCAGACGGCCAAATGCCGCAGGGACAGGGGCAGGAGGCGTGGCAGCAAAGCAGCAACCGACAGGGTGGAGCACAGCAGGTCTACGCGAGCGGCGATGCCGATGACTATCTCGATGAGGTCGAGGGTCTCACATCCGCAGTGGCGCAGGAGAGGGCTGACGGCTCGGTCGGAACCGATGGTGTAGACTATCGCGTATAACGCGTTGAGGAGGAAATATCGTGGCAAGTTCAAACCCCTTGAATACAATTAATGTCGGCGGCGTTGTGCAAAAGCTGTCCGACTACGAGGCAGCACAGAATCAGGCAAAAGCGAAGGACAAGAAGAATGACACGCTCGGCAAGGATGCTTTCCTGAAGCTGCTCGTCACCCAGATGAGGTATCAGGATCCGCTTGATCCTCAGGACAACAGCGAATACCTCTCGCAGCTCGCCCAGTTCTCCGCACTCGAGCAGATGACGAACGTCTCCAAGGGTCTTGAGAATGTATCGAAGATCGTCGACAACATCAACTCTTCCGTTCTCATCGGACAGCTGAGCAATATGATCGGACAGCCTGTCCAGTGGACCACTGTGGTAAAGGGTGAAGATGGAAAACCCGTGAAGGACAGTGACGGAAAGGTCAAGACGCAGAGCTATGAGGGCAAGATCATCGGTGTCAGCATCACCGACGGTCAACCGAGCGTCATTGCCGACGTGAACGGCAAAACACATCAGGTTCAGGTATCCGAGATTGTGCGTGTCGGTCGTCTCAAGGCAGGATCCTAAACAAACGGATAGAAATGAGATACCGCCGAAGGATGATTTCGGCGGTATTTTACGCTTGCATAAAATATATTCATCCATTATAATATAGGAACAACACCCCAAGGGACAGTGGGGAATGAAATGGAGGGAACCATTATGGCAATACCGGCACTCAGAAGCGGTGGCTTCGGTACCAGCCTCTTTCAACGTGCGAACCGCGAGGCGCGGCGCATCGGCGGGCAGGTGACCCATGAAAAGATGCAGGAGGTTGCATCTGTTATTGGTGGATCAAATTTCGGTACCGGCACAAAGCTTGGTAAGGGGCAGTTCCATCAGACGCAGAACCGTGTCGCGCAGGACGGGGCGCAGAGCACGTCGCGTGCGGTGCAGAAGTCTGAGGAGTACATGGATCCAAGGCGTCTCGGAACGAGCAAATTCCAGCGCACGAATCGCGAGGCACAGCAGATCGGCGGACAGGTGACGCATGAGCTTATGCAGCAGGTCAAGCAGGCGTATGCAACCAGTCATCCGGTGCAGAACATTGGCAAGAATGTGGACATTGCGGCATAACGAGTCCGCATATGAAATAACCCGTGAAGATTCAATAGAGAGAGTCTGGACTGCACCCTAGATAACGGACAAGGAAGAAAAATCCCTCCTGTTGTAGA
>ERZ772955.1856-NODE-1856-length-12318-cov-61.201093_pt1 | contig 12318 bp, 11 predicted proteins | sample MGYA00511133_ERZ772955 | MGnify/ENA primary metagenome ERZ772955 (study PRJEB29015, sample SAMEA2737914) | human oral metagenome | biome: human oral; feature: human-associated habitat; material: dental | place: China | collected 2149 ... | reverse complement strand
ACGACATGCTTCATCTCGACATTTTCCAGACGATGACGGACATCGTGAAGCGCCACGGCATTGACGCAAAGCAGCTGAAGCTGGAGATCACGGAGACGGCCTTGATGGGTGACATCGAAAAGTACAGAAAGCTCGTCAGCAGCCTGCAGGAGGCGGGCTTCGAGGTCGAGATCGATGACTTCGGCAGCGGCTACTCCTCGCTTTCCATGCTCAAGGACATCGAGGCAGACATTCTGAAAATCGATATGGGTTTCCTGCGCCAGACGGGCAATCCGAAGCGCAGTTCCGTCATATTGAACGCCGTCATCGCCATGGCAAAGTGGCTCGGCATGCGCGTCATCACGGAAGGCGTGGAAACGAAGGAGCAGGTCGAGCATCTGCGGTCGCTCGGCTGCGATATGTTCCAGGGGTATTTCTTCGCGAAGCCCATGCCGGTCGAGGAGTTCGAGGCAAAGTATTTCCATGAAGCGTCGAATGTATCTGCGCTTCCTGAAGCCGGACGGTGATGGAAGAAGTCGCACGAGGACGATTTCATGCGGAGGTATGAATCGTCCTGGCGCAGGGGAGGAATGCTGGAAATGAAAAGGGGTTGGATGAAGCGCGCAGGACAGCGAGCCTTCGCGCTTGGCGCATGTGCTTTTGGGGGATGGAGCACGCAGGCCTTCGCCGCCCGCATCGACCCGCAGGAGCTTGAGCAGCTGCGCGGCACGGTCGGCATGCTGCTCGAAGACGTCGAGGAATTTTACCATGTGACGCTCTTGATTGAATCGTTCATGATCTTCATGCTGCTGGCGCTGATCGTCGTCGGGCTTGTCGGCTATATCAAGCTGAGAAAGGAAGTCCGGGAACTGCGGCGGCTCGTTTGCGGCGAGGACGATTTTGCGGCAGAGCCGCCCGAGGACGTCGACTCTCCCTTTGAGCCGATGCCGTCGTTCGAGCCGGAGCCAGAACCAGAGCCGGAGCCTGAGCCTGAACCAGAGCCGGAGCCAGAGCCGGAATCGCCGCCGATCGTGCGCTTTCTGGAAGCGTACAGCGAGGCGAACGATATAGAAGATCCCGCCCTGCAAAAAGCGCGTTTTGCGAGTCTCTTGGCGGAGTTTTCCAGCAAGCGGTTCACCTGCACGAATCCTGAGGCGAGGAAGACGAACCCGAATGCGCCGCCGACCTTTGAAACGAGGGACGAAGGCGACTTCTGGGCTGTTGAAAAGGGCGACGGTTCGGATGATTACTACGTCATTCCCGATCCCACGCTTCCGTACAGTGAAGAACGCCATCGCTTCTGCGGCATGAAGGAAGCGTTCGCTTCGAACTACCAGGAGGGCAAGACGTACACGCACATGGAGATCGAAGCTCCCGCGCGGTTCAGCCTCATGGGCAGCCTCTGGGCGCCGCAGCGCCCCGGTAAGATCGTGCTGTCGGGCGAACAAGACGCATAGGAAGAATGAGAAACTCCGGCAGGAAGAGATTTTTGCCGGAGTTTTTATGTGTCCGTGCATAGTAAACTACACGCACAAACGTCCACTTTGTGGACATTGTGCGCCGCCCTTAACGAAAGTTTGCCAATCAGTCTACGCCCTTTGGGCTTGACTTCTTGGACTTTCATAGTAAACCCCCGCAGGCGTAAATCCTGCGGGGGTTTAGCATGTAAAGATGCGGCGTCACACCTTGAACTTGACGGATTCTTCCTTCAGGTTCTTCGCGGAGTCTGCAAGGCCGCGCGAGCTTGCGGCGATTTCTTCCATGCCCGCGGCCTGCTCTTCGGTGGCGGCAGATACATTCTGCGAGGCGTCGCTCGCGCGTTTCGCGGAGTTGTTCACGTTCTCGCTGAGGTTCACGATCGTGTGGATGCGTCCGTCTAGGATCTGCATTGTGTCGGTGATCTGTGCGCTGTCATCGCTGCAGATGCGGATGAGCTCTAGGATGCGCGAGAAGCCATGGCCCGTCGAAGAGACGTTTTCCAGCCCCTTTTCCGCCTGCTCTCGGCCGTCCTTCATGGCACTGACCGCTTGCTCCGTCTCGGTCTGGATGGAACTGATGAGGTCGCCGATCTGCTGTGCCGCCTGCTGGGATTCTTCGGCGAGCTTTCGGACTTCCTCGGCGACGACGGCAAAGCCGCGTCCGTTCTCGCCGGCGCGCGCCGCTTCGATCGCGGCGTTGAGCGCGAGCAGATTCGTCTGCTCGGCGATGCCGGAGATCGTCGAGATGATATCGCCGATTTCCTGCGAGCGCTGACCGAGCTTTTCGACGATCTGCGCCGACTGGTCGACTGTCTCGGAAATCGTGTTCATCTGCTCGACGGTCGATTTCACGAGTTCATTGCCCTCGTTGGCGCGCTCGACGGTGTCTTCGATGTTCTTGCGGATCGTGGCGATGCGGCTGACGGCTTGGCTGATGCCGTCGGACAGGGCATCAATCTCATGCTTCGTTTCGCCGAGGGAATCCATCTGAACGGCAGCGGACTCGGCGACCTCCGTGATGGACTGGGCGACGCTCTGTGTGGCCTCGGCAGATTGGTTGGCATTTGCCGTGAGCTGCTCGGACGTGTCGGAGACGAAGGTGGCGGTGTCCTGAATCTTCTTCGTCATTGAGCGCATGTTGTCGATCATGCCGTTGAACGCCGTTGCCATCTCGCCGAATTCGTCCTGATTCTCCACGGGTGCATGGACGCTGAGGTCGCCGCCTGCGGCGCGGCGCACGGCCTGCAGGAATCCCTGCACGGCGTTGTTGATCTCGCGGCGCAGCCAGTAGAGGACGGCGAGCGTCAAGGCGATGACGAGGAGCAGGGAGACGATGGTGATGACGGCGATCTGCGCTTCTTTCGCCTGACTGCGTTCCTTCTGCGCAGCGGCGTCCTTGATGCAGTTCTGAGCGTCCTGGTTGATGCCGGCGACAGCGGCGTCGAACGCCTTGACAATCTCGGGCGAGAGGATGGCGGCTTCGGCCTCCTCACGGTTGTTCGACTCCTTCATGGCGTCGCCCGCTTGACTCAGGCGCTTGTAGCTCTCCCAAAGCTCCTGCTCTGCATCGAGTTCGGAGAGCGCCTGCTTCGTGATGTCGGGCGAGCCGAAATCCGTGTTCTTCTTTGCCTCGTGCAGGGCATTGAACGCATCTTCTACCTCTTGACGCGAATCCTGAACCTTTTGGGCGAAATCGTGCTTCTTCGCCGGGTCGACCGATACTACCTGATAGAAGACGTAGAGGCGCGTCTTCTGCATGGCCTGCGCGACCCTGTTCGAAGTGGCGACGAGGGTCGTGCGCTGGTTGATCCCCGTGTTGAGATCGTCGAGTTCGCCGACCGAATGGTAGGCGAAGACGCCGAAAGCGATGAAGGCAATGAGCAAGATGCTGAAAGAGAACAGGATCTTGTTTGCCACGGTCATGTTTTTCATGAAAAACCATCTCCATTGAATCACGTTGAAAATTAATCTTACTTAGCTTTCTTAGGCTTCGACATGGAGAGAAGAAATCCTTTAAGGCAGTTTTTCTGATTTTTCATGGATTTTTTTCGTTTTGTCGCATTGCAGAGAATGGAAGAAGAAAAAGCCGCTCGATACGCCTTCTGTGCGGAGATGGCGGTATCGAGCGGCTTTTCGCTATAGTTTGCACCCCTTGCGGGGCAGCGTTTTACGATTCTTTGAAGTCATCGGCCTCGGCTGCGTCATGCTCGGGCAGCTCTTCTAAGAGCAGCGCCGCAGCGTCGACCCAGTCGCCCTCAAACGACTCGATCTTGCCGGCGTCGCAGAGCGCGGCGAGCTTCGGCTCGATCGGCAGGCGTGCGAGAAGCGGCAGGTAGTAGTCGCGGGCGATCTCCTCGATGTGGCTGTCGCCGAAGATCTTGTGCTCGGCCGAGCAGTTGGGGCACTTGAAGTACGCCATGTTCTCGATGATGCCGAGGATGGGGGCGTTCATCAGACCGGCCATCTTGACCGCCTTCTCGACGATCATGGAGACGAGCTCCTGCGGCGAGGTCACGACGATGATGCCGTCGACGGGCAGGGACTGCAGCACGGTCAGAGGAACGTCGCCCGTTCCCGGCGGCATGTCGACGAAGAGATAGTCCTCATTCTCCCAGACGACGTCCTGCCAGAACTGCTGCACGACGCCCGCAACGATGGGGCCGCGCCAGACGACGGGGTCGGACTCTTCCTTCAAGAGCAGGTTGATCGACATGATGTCGATGCCGCCCGCGCTTTTCAAGGGTCGGATGCCTGCAGAATCGGCGTTCGCCTTCTCTACTTCGCCCTTGACGCCGAAGACCTTCGGGATCGAAGGCCCCGTGATGTCGGCATCGAGCACGCCGACGCGATGGCCGCGCCGCGCCATGGCGGTCGCGAGAAGCGAGGTGACGAGGGACTTGCCGACGCCGCCCTTGCCGCTCATGACGGCGATGACGCGCTTAACGCTGCTGTGCTCGTTCGGAGGTGTAAGAAGGCTCTGCGGCTCCTGCTGTGCGCCGCCGCAGCCGCCTGCCGAGGAACAGCTGCTGCAGCCGCTGCTGCAATTTTCACTCATGATGAATCTCTCCTTTGCTATACATATAATGGAAAATTTTTCTGAATGGATAGGGTATATTCATTATATTACCCCTTTTTCTTGAATTGTCAATAGCCGCACTGCGCTGTGTCATTCCAATGCACGAAGGATGCGATAGAGCTGCTCCTTCAGCGCCTCGGCCTCTTCGAGCGTGAACAGTGTGCCTTTTTTATTGACGAGGCAGCCCATCGCATAGGGAATCTTTTCCGCCTCTTCGCGCAGGGCTTCCCCTTCCTTCGTGATCTCCACGACGACCACGCGCTCATCGTCCGCCTTGCGGCGGCGCTTCAGATACCCCATGCTTTCCAACTTCTTGAGCACGGGCGTCAAGGTGCCGGAATCGAGGTACAGGCGCTTGCCGAGATCGTGCATGGTGACGGTGTGCTCTTCCCAGAGCACCATCATCGTGACGTACTGCGCATAGGTCAGACCGATCTTTTTCAGAAAGGGATTGTAGGCGGCCACAATCTTGCGGCCTGTGGCGTAGAGCGGGAAACAAAACTGATTTTCCAGCAGAAGCGGATCGAATTCCTTTTTTGCCATTGACAACATCTCCATAGAATGATTCTTGTTTCAGTACCTCTTCGATATTTTAGCAGATAAATAAAATATAAGCAAATGAAATGTAGAAAAATAAAACATGAAAAAATGATATTTTATAAAATTGTATTTGACAAAATATATTTTGCGTGTATAATAAAACATGTAAGCAGCTTCTCCCGAACACGAAGAGGAAAAAGCAGGCTTATATGGATGAAGAGAAAATTCCGTGCTTCGGACATTTGATTTGAAGTATTGCATGATTTATTTGGATGAAAACAGGAGGTTATTCATTATGAGCACCATCGTTTTGGCAGTATCGGCCCTTGTATGCGCTACGGCATTTCGGCTTCTCGGCGAAGAAGTGCAGAAGGGATAAGGCGACGCAGCCTTCATACCGCATAATCACATAAGGCAAAATGCCGCAAGGCAGTCAAACAGCATGTGTTTCCGATGGGAGCGCATGCTGTTTTTTTAGGAATCTTTGATGAGGTGTTTTATAGATGAACCTTATCGCAAAAACTTTCAGATATAAATAAAATAATGATAGTCTATCTCATTTACAACCTTCGAGGAACGTGCTATACTACATGCTAAGAAAATCTCGAAAGAAGGTGCAGTATGAATTTTTTGAAGAGGATGCTTCGTGGGAACGGCAAGGGGCTGTTTCTGCTGGCTTTGTGCCTCGCGGCGGCGCTCCTGACGGCGGGCTGCGGCGGTGCGGCGGGGGATGCGCCCTCGGGCAAGAAGAAGGTCACGGTGACGACGTCATTTCTCGCCGACATGACGAAGGAGCTGGCGGGCGACTACGTCGATATTGACCTCGTCATTCCGGCGGGAGAAGACCCGCATCTTTACGTCGCGCAGCCGGCGGATCTCAAAAAGCTCAAGGACGCCGATCTCGTGCTTTACCACGGTCTGCATTTCGAGGGCAAGATGGTCGAAATCCTTGAAAAGCGCGGCACGGCGGTGACGGCGGACTTCCCTGCGGATGCCGTACTGCGCATGGAAGAGGACGGCGAGAGCGTCGTCGATCCGCACTTCTGGTTCAGCATTGCGCTCTACAAGAAGGCGACGGAGAAGGCGGCAGACAGTCTCTCCAAGCTCGTGCCCGAGCATGAGAAGGAGATTCGGGCGAACTCGGCTGCATACATCGCCAAGCTCGATGCGCTCGACGCCGAGGTCAAGGAGAAGATTGCCTCTATCCCAGCGGGCAAGCGCAACCTCGTCACGCCGCACGACGCTTTCAACTATTTCTCCAAAAGTTACGGCATGACGGTCGTCGCGCCGCAGGGCGTGAGCACGAATTCCGAGGTGGCGAATGCCGACATTGAAAAGACCGCAGACTTCATCGTCGAGCACAAGGTCAAGGCGGTCTTCGCCGAGAGCACGACGAATCCCGAGCGCATGAAGAAGCTGCAGGAAATCGTGCGGTCGAAGGGCTTCGATGTCGAGATCGTCGGCGGCGAGGGGAATGAACTGTTTTCCGATTCGCTCGCACCCGCAGGGCAGAAGGGAGATACGTTCATCGACATGTATCGGTTTGACGTCGATCTGATCGTCCGTCATCTGAAGTAAGGAAAAAGGGAAGAAGGGCGGGCGACCGCCCTTTTTTGCTTTTGTCGTTCGATGCGGTCGAGTTGGCTGATTCTAGGGAAAGAAGGCGGAATATGGGAGAAAAGATGCTGCTTCATGTGGAGGATGTGACGATGGCGTACCGCGAGAGCGCGGTGCTCTGGGACATCGATCTCGATGTGCCGACGGGCGTGCGATGTGCGATCGTCGGGCCGAACGGCGCAGGAAAATCGACGCTCCTGAAGGGAGTCCTCGGCCTTGAAAAGCCCGTCGCGGGCTATGTGCGCCTTTGGGGCAAGACGATTGACGAGGTGCGCGAGCGCATCGCCTATGTGCCGCAGCGCGGCGCGGTCAACTGGGATTTCCCGACGACGGTGTTCGACGTCGTGCTCATGGGACGCTATGTGCATATCGGGCTCATGCGCCGCCCGGGCAGGGAGGATCGCGAGAGGGCGAGGGCGGCTCTCGCTGAGATGCAGCTCGAAAAGCTCGCCGAGCGCCAGATTTCGGAGCTTTCGGGCGGACAGAAGCAGCGCGTCTTCATCGCGCGCGCACTCGCGCAGGAAAGCGACCTCTACATCATGGACGAGCCGCTCGCGGGCGTGGACGAGACGACGGAGCGCATCGTCATGGACAAGTTCGTCGCGCTGCAGAAGGCAAGGAAGACGGTGATCGCCGTGCATCACGATCTTTCGACGCTCGACATGTATTTCGACTACCTCGTCGTTCTGAACCGTACGATCAAGGCGAGCGGCTACTTGAAGGATATGGACAAGGAAGCGGCGCTCGCGCTCGCCTTCCGTCCGAAGGAGCGTTGACGATGGACATTCTGATGAACTACGCTTTCCAGATCATCGCCCTCGGCACGGCACTTCTCGCGGCGGTCGCGGCGCCCGTCGGCGCTCTGAGCGTCTACAAGGGGCAGAGCCTCATCGGCGATGCCATCGGACATGCGACGTTTCCGGGCGTCGTTCTCGCCTTCATGGCGTTTTCGACGAGAAGCCCCGCCGTGCTGCTCGTCGGCGCAATGGCGGCGGCCGCCGTCACCTTTTTCGCCATTCAGGCGGCGCACGAGAACACGCGCGTCGGACTCAATGCCAACCTCGCCGTATTCCTCTCGGGCTTCTTCGGCCTCGGCATGGTCTTGAAGAGCTTCATTCAGGGGAACGAAGCTTATCGCGGCGCGTCACAGGCGGGGCTTGAAACGTACATTTTCGGGCAGGCGGCGTACATGCTCGAAGCCGATGTGAAGCTCATCGCCTTCGTCGCTGCGCTCTGCGCGGCGCTGCTCTTCGCGTTCTACAAGGAGCTGAAGGTCTTCGTCTTCGATGCCGAGTATGCGCGTGCCGTGGGGCTTCCCGTGCGCCTGCTGCAAGTCCTGCTGCCCTTTTTGACGATCGCCGTCATCGGCATCGGCATCAAGGCGGTCGGCGCGATTCTCATCAGCTCCTTCCTCATCATCCCGTGCGTCGCGGCGAGTCAGTGGTCGGACGATTTTGCACACGTGCTCTTCTTGAGCGCCGTCTTCGGCGTCGTCGCAGCTCTCGCAGGCACTTATGTGAGCACGCTGGAGCAGGGAATGTCGACGGGGCCGAGCATCATCCTCGCGGCCTCTGCCATCGCCTTTTTGTCCATGTTTTTCGGCAAGCGGGGTGCGTTCAGAAAGCGCGGAAGGAGGGAAGAGGCATGACCGATTCTCTCGTCGTGCTCGCCCTGACGGCGGCGGCGTGCGCCTTGCCCGGCGTGTTCCTGCTCCTGCGCAATCTCTCGATGATGGCAGATGCTATCAGTCACACGGTGCTCCTCGGCATCGTGCTCGCGTTCTTCCTCGTGCGGGATCTCTCGTCGCCGTGGCTGCTCTTCGGCGCGGCGCTCATGGGCGTCGTGACCGTGCTGCTCGTCGAGCTTCTGGGAAAGACGAAGACGACGAAGAGCGACGACGCGATCGGCATCGTCTTTCCCGTGCTCTTCTCTCTCGCCGTCATCCTCATCAGCAAGTATGCGGGCAACGTGCATCTCGACACCGACATGGTGCTGATGGGCGAGGTCGTCTATGCGGGACTCGATACGGTGACGCTTTTCGGGCACGAGGTCGCGTCCTCCGCCGTCAAGATGGGCGCGATCTTCCTCGTCAATGCGGCGTTCATCACGCTCTTTTACAAGGAACTCAAGCTCTCGACCTTCGACGAGGAGAACGCGCGTCTCATCGGCATGGCGACGGGCGCGATCTTCTACGCGCTCATGACCTTGATTTCCCTGACGACGGTCGCGGCATTCGACGCCGTCGGCTCGATCCTCGTCATCTCGTTCTTCATCGCGCCCGCGGCGGCGGCGCTTCTCTTTACGAAGCGCCTGCATCACGCGCTCTTTCTCGCCGTGTTCTTCGGCGTCCTCGGCAGCGCCATCGGCTACGGCCTCGCGCTTCACTTCAACGCTTCGATGGCGGGCATGTGCGCTCTCGTCAACATGCTCGGCTACGTCGTCGCCGTCTTCGTCTATCCGAAGGGCGTCATCACGCGGCGCTTGAAGCGCATGCGGCGCAAGGCGCGGCTCAAGGAGGAGCTTTTGATCATCCACCTCGGCACGCACACCGCCGAGAACCTTTACAGCGAGGAAAACGCCGTGCGCGACATCGCCGAGCATCTGCGCTGGAGCGAAAGGGAGATGCGGCGCGTCAGCGAGAGGTTGAAGGAAGCCGGCATCGTGCGCCGCTCGGGCGGCTACTACCTGCTGACGGAAAAGGGGGCGGAACGCTATCGTGCGCTTTGCGAGGAGTATGTGATCTGAAAGGAAGCCTCATGGCTTGGGAGAAGTCGTACACGTTGAGAGCAGCAGCAAGGCAGCCGTTCGTCAGGGAGCGGCTGCCTTTTTTTGCAGGTACGGCGGTTTTCTCGTTTTTCTTCATGAAGGGGCGACGCTGTGGTATAATGCCATGGAAGAGAAATTCGTGCAGAGGAGAGATGGTCATGATCGATATTGCCGCTTTGAGCATGGATTATTGGGACGACTTGATGGTGCGCATGGCGCATCATTCTACGGCGATCGAGGGAAACACCTTGTCGCAGGGCGATACGAAGAGCCTGCTGCTCGATGGCTACATTCCACGTGCCATGGATCTTCGGGAGATGCACGAGGTCTTGAACTACAAGCGCTTCATGGACTTTCTGCAGCAGAGCTTGGCAAAGGAACGCGCCCTTTCGCTCGACTTCATTAAGGAAGTCCATGCCGTGCTTTGCAAGGACGCGATCGAGGGCGTCGCTGGACGCTTCAAAGAGATTCCGAATCTCGTCGTCGGAGCGGATTTCGTCCCGACGCCGCCCTATCTCGTGTCGACGGATCTGCAGAACTGGCTGCTCGATCTCGCGGCGCAGCTGGCGGCGGCGAAGTCCGCCGAGGACAAGATCGCTGCCATCTGCCGCCAGCACATCCGTTTCGAGCGCATCCACCCATTTTCCGACGGCAACGGCCGCGTGGGGCGTGCGCTTATCGTCTACAGCTGTCTGCAGGAAAAGGAAGCTCCGATCGTCATCCCCGTCGAAGAAAGGAAGCGCTATATGAACTATCTCAACACGGAAGATGTACAGGGGTTCGTCGCTTTTGCGAAGGAGCTGCAGAATGAGGAAGAGGAGCGGCTGCGGTTGTTTGGCAGGAAGACGTGATATTTTATCGGTGCTTCCTTTATTGCGGCATTGTACGACCTGATTGGAAGAATTCGTTGATTTTTAGCAAAAGGTGAAATATAATTAAATAAAAATTTGCAAGGCATGTGAAATGATATGTGATTTTTAGAATGGAGTAAAATCATGGCCAAGGGACAATTCGTAGAAAAGATAAAAAAGAATCCGATGCGGATCGCTGTGATCGTGATCGTGTTCTTGCTGATGCTGTTCTTTTACGATACATTGAATGCACTTGTACACTTTCTTAGCCATAGTGGATGGGTGCCGATTAGTATGCTTGGTCTATTTGGGCTGTTTCTCTGTTATATGTTGGGCAGTTGGTTCGCAGCATGGGTAGTTCTCTTGCTTACAATTGGGTTTGCTGGGAATGCGACCACCTTGGAGTGGTGGTGGATTATTGTTGGTATAGGAGGCTTCATTTATACTGGGATACTTTCAAATGATTCGGATACCGCTACTAAGAGTGATCTCCATTGGATAGAAAATCATTTATCAGATAAAGCAGAGCGTGGGGATTTGGAAGACCTGCGAACGATATTGGAAGACTTGCGAGCGGAAGTGAAAGACTTGCGAGCGAACGTGGAAGACTTGCGAGAAGAATTGGAAGACAAGGTGGATCGTGCGGATCTGGACGACTGGGAAGAAAGGATGAGCTATTCGACGGTAGACGATGACGATTCGGAAGAACTGCAAGCGGAAGGAGAAGAGTCCCTTCAGGACGGATGGAATGAGGTGAATATGTGGATGCGTCCGCTACGAAAGATTCAGCGAAATGCGGATGCTGAGGAGTAGCGTGAAGCAGATGCCGTCCTTTCTGGGCAGAATTGCCTTTGCAGGATGGGGAACTTATGGCTGCTTGATCTTTTGGATGGGAAGGGTGAAAGATGATGGATTTTTTTATGAAAGGCGTTGTGATTTTTGAGTCTCTTTTTCTGATTCTAGGAACGGTTGCTGTCGTATCGTTTATTTATGAGCGCTTCCGAGCTGAAGAGCTTGATCCAATCGTCGAAATTCTTATACTGTGCGGTGCCATCTTTATTCCACTTCACTTTGACAAAGGGGTGGGAGACTTTGGAACATGGTGGCCTGTCGTTCTGGGAGTCGTTTTCTATACTGTGATACTGACGTATCTCTTTCATGATACGGACAAGGAACTGAGCGCGTTGAAAGAAGCTTTGGCTAAGAAAGTGAATGTTGTCGATTGGCAATGCCTGCGGAGAAGGTTGAAGGATTTGAAAGAAGATGAAGTGGACAAGATAAAAGATGAATTGGAAAACGTAAGAGAAGACTTAGATGATGTGAAAGATGCATCAGATAATACGATAAGGTATGGCGCTTTGAAAGAAGTGCGAGAAGAGATATCAGAATTGAAGAAGAGACTGAAGAATGAACGATGGATGCATGGCGAATCGGATGCTGCAAAAATGGAGCGCCAAGGACAAGAGGCTGAACTAAGGAATTTGCGCGATGAAATTGAAAAATTGAAGGAGGAGATGGCTTTTTTGAGAGCGACAGAGGAACGCATCTATGATCGAGCCACAGCGAATCAACAAAATCGGATGACACAGGCGGAAGGGGATAAGGTCCTTCCTGATGGATGGAACGAGGCGAATGTGGGACTGATTCCTTTGCGAAGGATTCAACGAGATGTGGATGATGAGGCGTAGTATGACTGCGTATGGTTGGGTTGCAAATTCATATCATTTGTACTATAATGTAAAGGCATGGAACAAATGTGTTCCGCAGAGTGAATTGTTCTCGATGGGAGGATGAAGAATGAAGAAGAAGCTTTTGGCAGCGGCGCTCGGCGCATTTGTGGGTCTTGGCATGTATGCGGCGCCGACGGACGCGCACGGCGTGTTCTATGCGAACCGCCTCGATCAGAAGGCGCTCGTGCTCGGTGAAGGTCCGCTGGACAACGCTTACGATCCCGCATGCGTGCAGCGCATCGACGCCTACGATGTGAACTTCGAGCCGACGACGGTCGAGC
>ERZ772955.1851-NODE-1851-length-12328-cov-4.930335_pt1 | contig 12328 bp, 15 predicted proteins | sample MGYA00511133_ERZ772955 | MGnify/ENA primary metagenome ERZ772955 (study PRJEB29015, sample SAMEA2737914) | human oral metagenome | biome: human oral; feature: human-associated habitat; material: dental | place: China | collected 2149 ... | reverse complement strand
GACGCACAACATGGCGACACCCCGGCAATCGGCAAGCCCAGGGCGCCGCGCAAGCCTCAGCGGCGAGCGCGGCGCCCGAGCCATTGCTTCACGCCCCGAGGCTTTCGGCTTGTCTTCCGAGTCCCTTTGCTTTCAAGATTCGCGCATACACGCCGACGTTCTGGGAGGAAGAGTCTCTCCGCATTCCGGGAGGAACCGCTTCTGCTCATTCTGGGAGAAGCGCTTTTTCGCCGCCGCCACAGGCCGGGCCTTGAGACCGTCGGCGCGATCAATCAGAGGCTGAGCCTTTCCCGCCGACGATGCGGTCGACGAGCACGTTCACGGCCTCGTAGGAGTCTGCATCGGGATCGAGGGGAACGGTTATCTGGTCGAGGATCAAACCGTCCAGGGCATAGTGAAACAGTGTGATGTCCGAAGGCGATCCGGGCAGGCCCATCTTCTGGTTGAATTCGACGTCGGCTTCGAGCCCCGAACGTCGCCAAGACGTGAGCGCTTCGGCCACTTCCGGTCGCCTAGCGGCTTCAAGGCGCAATTCGAAGAGGGCGATGGCCGCGTCCCGATCCGTTGTCAGCCGACGAACGATGTCGCGAAGATATGCAGCGAAGAGTTCGATGTTCGGGGTCCGCCGAGCGAGGCTGTCATGAAGCTTGGGGTCCGGTTGCAGACGCTCACCAATGCGCAGCAGGATCGCCTCGACAATCCCGTCTCGGGAGGCGAAGTAGTTCGAGGCGGTCCCCTTCGGCACTCCCGCCTCGGCGTCGACCGCCCTGTACGTCAGGCCGCGCGCGCCTTCCCGCGCAAGCACTTTCACGGCAGCGTCCGCAAGCTTAGTGCGCCGCTCAAGGTTTCGTGCCATGCTTCCAGCATACAGGAAACCACTACACGTGTTGTGGTAAGTTTGCCTCAACCACAACAACAGTAGTGATTGGAGAAATTATGCGTGAGCTTGTCTACTATGTCGCAGTATCGATCGACGGATACATCGCTTTGCCTGACGGGAGCTACGAGGCCTTCCCTTTAGAGGGCGACCACATGGCGGCTTATATGAGCGAGTTCGCAGACGCCCTGCCTTCCCACGTTCTCTCAGCCTTGGGGAAACGCGCGCCGGGCAATCTTTTCGACACCGTGATTCAAGGGCGTAGAAGCTACGACATCGCTCGGGCTGCCGGAATCGAACGGCCTTATGGGCATCTGACGGAATATGTCGCATCGCGGTCGGAAACCAAATCGCCAGAAGGGGTGACGTTCACGGCCGACGCACTCGCGACGGTGCGCGAGTTGAAGCGACAATCCGGCCTCGCGATCTATCTCTGCGGCGGCGGAAATCTCGCGGGGCGCCTTCTGACAGAGATCGATCGCCTCATCCTCAAGCGCAATCCCGTCGTCCTGGGAGACGGCATCCGGCTCTTCGGAGACGCCAAGCCCGCAGTACACGACTTCCGCCTGAGTCATTTCCGCACTTTCGAATCGGGCGTGGTAATCGAGGAGTATTCTCGCGCAATCAGTACAGCCACCTGCTTGCAAGAGCAAGAACAGCCGCTGGCGCCGGGACCACATCAACCACTCGACGACTAAGTAAGCCGAGTCCTTGTGCGCCGGGTCAGTTTGTCCGATAATGGAAGCGGCACATCCGGTTGCTTCGGATGTACCGCTGTGGGCCGTCAGCCGAGCAGTGCGAGTATCAGCACTGCCGCGCTAACGGTGACAAGGGCTAAGGCCTGGAGCTGCGCTAGCTTTATCATTGCGCGCAGTATCCGGGCCTTTTCCTTGCCCGACGAAGAATTCTTCCCCATCGTTCCCACCTCCCTTCTGCGGCTCGGACCTACAAGGGAATTGTGTGGCGATGGGTCCGGCCGGCCCGAAGAGAGCCGACCCTATTCTATCTTAGAAACAACTGGCGTTGAAGTTGACAATCTTCCTCCCAATCGCGACTCCGGCGGCAGCTGGGTTCCGGCTGTGTTTCGTCCGGGGCGTGGGAAAGGCCCGGACCGCAACCGGTCCGGGTCTTTGTCTGTGGCGGGGGCAGGATTTGAACCTACGACCTCCGGTTTTCATGTGCGGTTTATCGATCTTGATGGCGAGTTCTGTCTCGTCGCTTGAATTGTGGGACTCTTGGGCGAAGCGTTCACATTCCGGCAGATGATGTTGGAATATGAGCGTAAAGAGATTGTCGAGGTGGCCTGTCCCGTCAGCGTGGGCCGAGCCTGTTGCCGAGTGGGAGCTATTTCTCCTTGCAGGAGGCAGATCGAACAGCACTGTTTTTGGTCGGACACAGCATATTCGGACTTTTGCCCGAGCGTGCAGAGTCACTCCGGAGCGGGTGACGGAGCAGATGATTCTGCGATGGTCCGGCGCGAAGAAATGGAAACCGGAAACTCGGCACAGTTACTACGTGTCGTTTAGAAGCTTTTTCGGTTTTTGGTCGAAACGTATCGGGTTTGCTGATCCAGCAGCAAATCTTCCGAGCGTTAGGAGGATCATTCCTCCGCCACGTCCTGCCCCGGATGCTGTGGTGTTAAAGGCTGTGAGCGAGATTCCGCCGCGTGAGGCGCTGATTCTCCGCTTGGCGGCATTTATGGGGCTTCGGTGCACTGAGATTGCAGCAGTTTCTGCCCCTGACCTCATTGAAGACTTATTCGGCCCAGCGCTCGTCGTCCACGGGAAAGGCGGGCGGCTCAGAACTGTCCCCGTTCCCGCTCACCTGCATGGCGATCTCGTCGCCGGGTTCAAGCACAATGGTTTCTGGCTATTTCCAGGGAAAGATAACGGACATTTATCGGCTCGGTGGATTTCAAAACTCGGCGGCCGTTGTCTGCCGCAGGGTTGGACGATGCACACGCTAAGGCACAGGTTCGCGACGAAGGCCTACCGGACGGATCACGATCTTATCGCTGTGCAGCGTCTTCTTGGACACGCGAGTATTGAAACGACACAGCGCTATGTGGAACCGGTCAACAATGCCATGCGAAGGGCTGTCGAGGGGGCACAATAAGGGTGTAAAGAGACGATTGGGAGGAGAGTTTTCAATGTCTCAACCATCATCTATAGAGGTCCAGCGTCGTCTGTTCATCTTTTTCGTCGTCGTTGCTGTTTTGGCGGTGGTTTTGTTGGTGTATGACTGGGTCCGCGACGCCGACGGTGCAGACGATCCTGGTTCACCGGGCTCGACGACGACCTCGGCGGCGGCCGACGGGTTGGGCGGGACGCGTCCGTCGGATCGGGGCCGGGGCGGAGTCGTCGCCGCCTTGGGCGAGGTCGTCCGCTACGGCCGCCAAAAGACGGTCACTGTCGCCGATCGCAAATACTACTGCGAGAACGTCATCACCCAAGCCCAGCGTGAGGGGGCGGTCCAGTGCAACCCGCCCAAGCCCGGCAGGGATCGCGGTCAGACGATCGCCGAGGTCACCGACGTCGACATCAACGGCCGCACCGCGACAGTCACATGGACAGCCCGCTACCAGTACGGCGCCCTCGACCAACAACACGACGATTTCGCCTACCAGGACGGCCGCTGGCGCTGGCACTGGATCGACCACTCAACAACTAAATGAGTTATATCCTTGTGTGTCGGGGTTGTTTGTCAGATAATGGAAGCGGCACATCCGCTGCAACCGGATGTGCCGCTGTGGGCCGCTAGCCGAACAGTGCGAGTATTAGCACTGCTGCGCTAACGGTGACAAGGGCTAAGGCCTGGAGCTGCGCTAGTTTTATCAGTGCGCGCAGTATCCGGGTCTTTTCCTTGCCCGACGAAGAGTTCTTCCCCATCGTTCCCACCTCCCTTCTGCGGCTCGGACCTACAAGGGGATTGTGTGGTGATGGGTCCGGCCGGCTCGAAGAGAGCCGATTTTATTTTACCGCGGAATGCAGGGGTTGAGGTGGAAAACGGTGAAAGCTCTTGCTTTTGGGGTGATTTCGGCTGAGTATGGATGTATGTAAAGTCTGCTTGGCTGAGCGGGCGGAAAGGAGACGACGGTGTTTTACGCGTTTCTTGCCTTGTGCTGGGCAATCGCTTCGTTCGTCTTGTATAAGGGTTATCGATATCCGTTATCCCGGGCGATTGTGACTCCTCCGTGGGAGACGATTTGCTTTTGCTGGCGTTGTTTTACGGGCATTTTTATCTTTATTTTTGGGTTGTTCATGCTTACCTCTTGATGTGAGAGGGCGCTGGGAATGATAATGCTCCACCGGTTAACCGGTGGAGCATTATCATCACTTAGCGACCCTTTCACGTGCGGCGCAGAGTCCTTTGTGGCTTGTAATGAGGACTTTTGTGGTTTGCTCGGTGTCGAGGTTGAGAATTTCTGCAGCGGTGTCGAGGTCGACGGAGCAACCTAGAGGCCCGTTTTCCCGGAAAACAAGAGTTTGGCCGGAAAGTTCGATGTAGAGGGGTTGGGCTCGACGCCTCTTGTTGGCGCGGACAGTGATAGCCACATTGTAGACATCAAGTCTTGAGGCCCACAAAATCGGGAGACGGCCGTCGTCGAGCTCTTTGAGGTTGTCGGTCCACTGATCGTGGAAGGCCTCCCAGGCATCATCATCTTCCATTCCGAGGCCTTCGGCGCAAGGGCCGTCAGCACCGAAGGATCGAGGACAATCGCTCTCGCGACACCAGGTGCAGATTCCCGCCCAATATGCCTCGAGAATGCTTTTGTTTTCTTCGTAGAGGCGTATGGCCTCATCGTGTTTTCCTGCCTCGTCGAGGTCGAGGATGCGCTTGTCGATTTCGTAGGCGGGTTTGCCGTCAGGGTATTCGGCAATAGGTTCGTGTGTCATTGGAATTTTCCTTTCTGGTTATTTGGTAGTAAGCGTTTTGATTTGATCGGGTTTAAAGCCTTGCCAGGGGTTTCCGCGTGTGGGGATGACGACGGGGAGGGTGGTCCATCCGTCGGCTTTGAGGTCGTCGGCGATTTCGTGGTTGATGACGATTTCTTCGAAGGGAATGCCCACGCGAGCGAACTGGCGTTTGGTTGCGGTGCATTGGACGCAGCCGGGCCGGGTGTAGACGGTGATCATGAGATCGTCCTTTCGGGTCGGGGATAGAGTTCCGGGGTTGGTGTGTGGGCTTCCTTGTCCCTGCCATCTGTTCGGGGCCGTGGTGAGCGGAGCGTCAACCCGAAAGGGCGGGTCGGGCGGCTTTGCGGTGGTGTGTGCCATGCCCGTAGGGTGTGGCACACACCAGGGCTAAAAGGCGTTCGGCCCGGCCCCACGTTGTGGGGCTTGCGCGGAGCGAGGTAGGCCCCATAATGCGGTGGCAGGAAGCCCACATTGAAAAGTTGGGACGCCCCGACAGGGGCGTCCTCGGTTGGTGGCCACGCATGCGTGGCCACCAACCGTTTAGTAGTCGTCGGGCGGCGCCGGGACGGCGTCGTCGACGTCCTGCCATGGGGTGCCCGACGAAACGTCGGGCACCCCATTTTCAACTGGAGTTTTGTCGAGTGTGTGAGCATTCACCGCGTGAACGGCAGAAGCGGCGGCGGCCGACGTATCGATCGGCGACGTCGAGGCAGTTTGGGCGGGGGCTCGGCTGATGTGGAATCGCTCGATCCGGGTAGCGGCGGTGTGGCGGTTGAGGGTCCCGGTGGGCATTTTGACGATGAGGTATGCGCCGCCGAGAGGAAGGCTTTTAATTTTGTTGGGGTGAAGGATGAACTTCTCAGCTTTTCTGAGGTTGCCAGAGCCGGTTGCAGCCTGAAACCCGCCTAGAATATCCCAAGAGTCGTCGATCGACATGGATTCCTTCCATGTAGTTGCGGTTCCAAGATCGTGGGAGATGCCTTCAGCGATGTCACCGCGTGTTTGACGCAGGACGAGCCAGACGTTGGTGTTGGTTTTGACAGCAGCGGCGAATTGTCGGCCGACAGCGTTTAGATCGGCGTCGAGGTCTTGTGTGGAGAGGATGATAGCACCGCCGGCGGAGCGGGCACGGGCGAAGAGATCGCCGACTTTGCGTGTGGCAAGGGCGGAAAACTCGTCAAGGATGACCGGGCACATGTGGTCGGTCCCCCAGCCGGTCGAGCCGAGGGTTCCGAAGATTGCGGAGAGGTCGTGGACGGCGAGGCGGCCGATGGTGCGTGCTGTCTCGGGGCTTCCAGCTGCGTCGAGGGAGAAGCAGACGATGTCGCCGTGTTCTATAGCATTGCGCAGGTCAAGTCCGTTGGGGTCGTCAAGGATACGTCCGGCGTCGGTTTCTGTGATGACGGCAAGGCGGTCTCGGACGTCGCCGACGTCGGCGACGGATTTTGACGCTTTGACGTCCGCGAGGTAACGGTCGATACGTTGTTGCATGGGGACGCTGACGATGTCGGCTGCGGCGCGAAGTCTTTCTAAGTTGAGAAGTTCGACGAGCGCGCCCATTGTGGGTGCAATGGGTTTTCCGTTGCGCATTGCCCCGTGTTTGGCGAGATCGACGAGGGTTTGTGAACCAATCTGAAGGAGGCGACGTGAAAGTGTTGCGTAATGCAAATGAAGGTTTTTGTCGTCGGCGAAGGCGATTTCGTAGAGGGCGTCAGCGATTTCATCGCCGGTTCGTCGTGCTAATGGGTTGTATCCCGCGCTTGTTGCGGGTGTGACGGTGACTTGGTGGAAGCTCCGGCCGGTTGCGTCCGCGAGGTTAGCGAGCCAGGCGCGCAGCGTGGTGTCGCCTTTCATATCGATAACAACGGCGGGTATGCGCAGGCGTGTGGTTGCGGACTGGGCAGTGAGGGTCCATATGAGGCGTTGAAGGGCTTCGGTTTTGCCGAGGCCGGTGGGGCCAACGACGACGGCGTGAGTGCGCAGGGCGGGCGCGTCAAGCTCGACGGGCCGTGCTGTAGACGCCGATACGCCTAGGGGCAGGGTCAGGTCGTCAAGCTGGTCGACGGGCTCCCGTGTGGCAAGAGTGTTTTCGAGTCGATCTTTGGCACGTCCCACTGCGCGGGCGGAGGCTTCTTTTTCGGCTTTTTCTCGCCATTGCGCGGTGTAGCGTTCACGCCAGGCGAGGTAGGTGCCCGCGATGAGGGTGCCTAAGGCTATGCCGAAGGGGATTTGCCCGGCGACCCAGGTGGCCCAATTAGAACTGACAGTATGAGTGAGATCGTCGATTCCGTGAGGTTTGGCAGCATGGCGGATTCCGGTGAGGATGGAGCGCCAGGGCCGAGTGTAGGTGACGGCCCATCCTGCGGCGAGGCCGACGGCAGTGGCGGCGAGGCCGACGGCGAAGACGTATTTGGCTCGAATCTTCTTGGTGACCCATCGGCATATCGCAACCAGCGCGACGACAGTGGCCGCGACGATGGGGTTCGTTGCGGCTAGAAAGGCTCCGGCGGCGCGGAGGGCAATTTGCCCGTCTGTCGCGGGTCTATCATCGGTGTTCATGCGCAGGCGCGCGGGACGACCGCGCGCCTGCTTCGTCTTGTTCATCATTGTTATGAGCTTTCAATTGTTTCGATTGAGCGGGTGATGATTTGGGGGCCGAGGCCCGCGTCGCGCAGGCGCTCATTAGCCGCAGTCGCGCATGATTCAACGACGTGCCGGGTTGAGTCGGTGTAGTAGTAGATTCCTCCGTCGTAGCGGCGTGATCTGCCATAGGCGATCATGAGCCGTCGGAGACGCTGTTTGTTCTTTGCGCTCCACTCAACCTCGTGCCCCCACACGCCGACGTCGCCGACGGTGACGAGGTCGGGCCAGGCGTATCCTTCTTTCCCTGACGAGCGAACGATGGGTATTGTCCATTCGTTGGACGCAGGGTCAGGTCCGGATGACCGGATTTCGCGTTCGGTCATGATTGCCGTAACCCGCTCATTGCCGCGCAAAATCAGATAAAGGCGCATGACGGCCAGGTCATGATCGTATTCGGCGAGGCGGATGCCGACGCCGCGTCCGCCTTCGACGTCGAAGGCTTTGGCCCCAGATTCGGTCAAATAGTGGACGGGGGATCGTCCGAAGATGAGTCGAGACTCGATGAGGCCGTTCTCACGCAGTTCGACGAGCGCCCGTCGGGCCATTTCCCGTCGCGATGAGGAAGTCGCGTTCGGGAAGCACTCATCTTCGATTGTGTGTGTAGGTACGAACCGGAATCGAGAGAGAAGATCGACCACTCTCATAAGTGAGGCTTTCATCGTCGGCTCCTTAGTGTGCGCCACTGCGTGGCGCACACAGAGAGAATGACGGTGCCCCGGCAGGGGCACTCCTGGCGATCGCCACGCATGTGGCGATCGCAGTGTGTGCGTCGCTCTTGATGAGCGTCGTGCACACGCCCCGTCAATGCCGTTAGGCAAGACGGAATCTGTGTTTGACTCCCTTCAATAGGGAGGCAAACACATTGGTGACCACCCTCGTACTGGACTTGATGAAGGTGACCACCCTCGTAGGTGACTTGAAGTTGTAAGTGTGGTGTGTGTTGTTGTGGTGTTTTTCCTTGCTGCAACCCCGTGCCCCCCGGACACTTGTGCTTTCTGGAGGGCCCGAGACCCCCCTCGGTCGTAGTCGTATGACCTAGAGTGAGGGGGGTCTCGGGCCCGGAAGGCGAGTTTCCCCAGGAAATCCGGGGGGCACGGGGTTGCAGCTTGGCAATCCTGTCTGCGACAGGATTGCCAACAGTGTGTGCAACAAGAAGTGCAACATGCATGAGAGTGTGTCTTTCAGTCCTTCGGCGACATTGCGCGGGCACGTGCGACGTCGTATTGGGCGGCGATTGCGGCGGGGATTTTCCCATAGGGTGAGACGTCGATACCGTGTGCTGCGGCCCAGTCGCGGATGGTTTTGTTGCGCCGAGCGGCATCGGTGGCGGCGCGTCGATGCCTGGCGTTTTTGACGCGTTTTGCATGAGCCAGGAAAGGGGCGAGTGCCGCGTCGAGTCGGGCGCGGTTGTCGGCTGACAGATCGATGGCCCAGGTTGTCGAGCCGAGGGCGATGACAATGGTTTTGACGTCGTGTGCGCCGCCGTCAATGTCGTCGAGTCGGATGATCTTTTCCATGGCTATTCGGTGTCCTTTCTGTCGTCGTCTGTGGGCGGCCCATAGGCTATGCGGAGAGCGTTCTCGATGACCTCTGAATACGTGGTTTGGCGTTGGTATTTGAGTCGCCGAATCTGCCGGTAGACAGGGACGTCGACGATGATGTTCATGGTTCTTTTGATGCGGCCGTCGTCGGTCGCGAGTATGTCTCCCATGGTTGTGTGCTGTCCTTTCTAGAGGTAGGTGCGGAAGGAGGTTTGTTCCTTCCAGTAGATGGGCTCGATGTTGATTCCCATTCGTTCGTTGTCGGCGGAGATCATGCGTCCGTTGCCGATGTAGATGGCGACGTGGTAGTAGTGGCCGCCGCCGTTGTGGGACCAGAAAATAAGGTCTCCTGGTTTGGCTTGCGCTTCGCTTATAGGGCGTCCAAGTTTGGCTTGCTCGTTCGCCCTGTGGGGGAGCGATTTGCCGAGCTGAGCCATGAAGGCTTGAGTCAGACCCGAGCAGTCGTAGTGCGGCCCGCTGGCGCCGAGGACGTAATGGTGGCTGTCGTCGTTAGCGATCGACTGGGCCCAGTCGATCGCGCTTTGGACGTTGCCGGGAGCACCGCCACCGTCGAGGGGGCCGCCGTCGTAGTCGGCGATTTTCGCGCGGATTTTCGCGACGTACCCTTTTGTTTCTTTGAACGGCGGGACGCTGCGGTATTTGATGACGTTGCCCAGTCCCGAGTTGTAGGCGGCCAGGGTCAGATCGAGATCGTCCCCGCTGACTGACTTGGCGGCCTTAAGGGCAATAACCGAGGAAGCGAGCTCGCAGTCGTAGTGGCCTTGTGAGTAGATCGCGTCGAAGGGATTGTTGATGTCGGCGCGGCCATCGCCGTCCCCGTCCTTGCCTTTGCTGGCCCAAGTTGCGGGCATGAACTGGGAGATTCCGGTCGCTCCGACGGCGGAGCGGGAGTTGGGGTTCCAGTTCGATTCGGCCTCGATTTGCGCGGCGACAACGGCCGGGGTGATTGTCGGGCAAATCGATCCCGCCCGAGTGACGATTCCCCGATAGACGGCAGGAACAACGTCGCTGAGCAGGCCACCGTTAGCCTCGCCGCCGCCGGAAGAGGCCTCGTCGGTGTCGGCCGGACCAGACATAAGAAAAATTGGAAGTGTGACGAACAAGAACAGTCCAAATCCGGCAGCAGCGCATAGGACGCGTTTCATGAGGCGCTCTCCTGGCTTGCACCATCGTCGCCGTCGATGTCCCAGGCGTCGAGGCGCCAAGCACCGTCCGAGGGGACAGCGCGGACATGGACAGATAGATCGCGTGGGCCTGCCGGACCGACCAGACGAACGATGATCGTCCCTTCCCAGACGGTCATCGAGGCGGTCGTCGGACGGTAGTCGATGCTAGCGACCCGCTCGCCGGGGACGATGCCTCGGGTTTGGTGCGCGGGGATTTCGGTGAACCAGACGCGCAGGCCTGGCGTGGCCAGACGCGCCAGTCGCTCGTCGATGCGGTCCCAAGTGCGGAGATTGCCCGACGAGTCGTGCCTGCCGGTCAGCAACAATATTGCGGCCGTGGCGATCGCGCTGCGGGCGGGCGTCTCTGTGTCAACAGAAGGGACGTCGGTCTGGTAGCTCCACGGCCTCGCACTGCCGGAGCCCAGCCGCGCCGAGCTTGCGGATGCCGAGACGTTCCATCAGTTCATCCGCACGCGGAGCAAATTTTTCTACCTCGCCCGCAAGCAGTGCGGGCAGTAGTACATTCTCGCGCACCGTGAGCGCGGCGAGCGACATCAGACGCTGCGGCACGATGCCAATGTGGCGGCTGCGCAGACGGGTACGTGCGTCCTCCCCCATCGTATAGAGATCCACATCATCCACGAGCACGCGCCCCGTCACGGGCTTCATCAGCCCACCTAGGATATGGAGCAGCGTACTCTTGCCGCTGCCCGAGCGTCCCGTCACCACTGTGAGAGCCCCCGCTGCAAGGCGGAAATCCGTCTCCTGCACTGCTATGAAATAGCCGTCCTTCGCACTATAGCGCAAAAAGTCCTGACTGATTTTTTCCGCACGAAGTTCCATCATCCATCCTCCCGCAGCATCTCACTGATTTGCGTATTCGTCACGCGCCCCACCGTCCACGCTGCTGAGAGAGTTCCCGACAGGATCGCCACAGCGAGTGTATTCACGGCGAGCATTGCAATCGTTCCGACATCCGGCAGGAGATAGGGACGCATCAACCCCTCCTTCATGAGCCCGGCAAACGGCAGTAGAACAATTGCGCCGATGGCGATGCCTGCCACCCCGCCTGCCGCGGAGGTAATGACAGCCTCCGTCAGCATCAATCGCAGCAAAAAGGAGCGTGTTGCGCCCGCGATACGCAGGATCAGGAACTCACGCCGCCGCTCCCGTGCAGACAGATGAAATCCAATGCCAAGAATGACAACGGCAATCATCCAAACAAATACGATCAGGACACCGACCGTTTCGAGAATGCCGCCGAGCCCCGCCTCTACATGATGCACCATCCCGTGCGCTGCCTTTGCCGATAGTGCGGGATAGCTCTCATTGATGGCAGCCGCGAGCCCATCGGGCGTGAACCCCTCCGCTGTCCGAATCATCACGGCAGAGATGGCATTTTCCGTTGGAATCCCTTGGAAATAATCGAAGTCAAGCGATGCTGCATTTGCCATCATCGCGCGCATCGTCTCCATATTCGTATAGACCGCTGTATCCATCCCCGTCCCCGTCGGACTCAGCCGCCCGACCACACGGCATGGCGTGTTGTAAAATGTCAGCATTGCATCCGCAGGAACCGATATACCGCTGCCGACGAGGATGTCCCCGAATCCGATCGCACCGTCATAGCTCTCGCGCATCCACGGGCGAATCGTGAAATCGGTCGCGGGATCAAAGCCGATCAGCTGCACCGCCACCGAGCAGCACCCCGCGTGTGCCGAGGCGAGAAAAAACTGTGGTGTTGCCTGGGCAACGCCCGCCATTCCGCGCAGTTCATCCAGATAACGCGCCTCCATATAGAAATGTGCAGGCACACCCTGTACGAGTACACCCTCAAGCGCCCGTGTCTCTGCCGCCTCCTTCGGCAGTACCACGACATCTGCCCCAAGCCGCTGCTGAAAACGCATGAGCCCCCCCTGAAGCCCGAGCAGCATCTCTGAGCCGCCAAAGATCACGAGTGCGAGAATTGCCACGAGCGCGGCCAGCACAGCGGAACGTGCCGCATTTTTGCGGCAGGTGCGCATAGCAAGCAGATATGCAAAACTCATCCGTTCACCCCCTTTCGATACACATAGATATCCGCCCCTGCGGTCATGATATTCAGCAGGGAGAGCACCGTCACCGCCGGCTCCATCACCGTATGGCAGTGCATCGTCTCCATCA
>ERZ772955.1847-NODE-1847-length-12349-cov-2.646982_pt1 | contig 12349 bp, 10 predicted proteins | sample MGYA00511133_ERZ772955 | MGnify/ENA primary metagenome ERZ772955 (study PRJEB29015, sample SAMEA2737914) | human oral metagenome | biome: human oral; feature: human-associated habitat; material: dental | place: China | collected 2149 ... | reverse complement strand
CAGCAGGTGCGGAACAACCATTTTTGAGAAAAATATGCGTTCCGGGATGCGGGAACAAGCATTTTTGAAAAAAACAAGCGTTCCGGGATGCGGGAACAACCATTTTCGACAAAAACAAGCGTTCCAGGATGCGGGAACAAGCATTTTTGAGAAAAACAAGCGTTCCGGGATGCGGGAACAAGCATTTTTGAAAAAAATATCCGTTTCAATGTATGGCACAGATCAGTGGAAAGTCACTCCCACACACAAATTGTGCACACAAACGCGGCGTTTCTGCACATTTTTCACTAACTTTGTGCTTCACAGAAAAAGAAATGAAACAGCAACGTTTATTCATTGTAATCCTCGCCATGGCCATGGTTTGCCTACAACCAGCATGGGCACAGAAACGCGGTAAAGCGCAATTACCGAAAGGTGGCAAAAGCGCCAGTACGAAGCAACAGCCCTCGCCAGAGAGCCAGCTCTACCAAGAACTGCTGCCTGCCACGGCCAAACTCATGTTCATTGATAGCTTAGTGGTCGATAAGGCCACTTTCTTGCAGCACATTCCGTTCAACGAAGAAATGGGCACGATGGGCACCACTGCAACATTCGTGAAGAAGAAAATCGATGAGTCGTTTACCACCTTCGTCAATGGCTTTGGCAATTATGCCATTCTGGCGCAAGGCGATTCTACTCATTCCGCCTTGTACAGCAGCGATAAACTTCAAGGAAAATGGACTACTCCTGAGCGGTTGGCGGGCATCACCGACGAGTTTTTGGTGCCCAACAATCCTTTTATGCAGAGCGATGGGCTGACACTTTATTTTGGCGCCAAAGGCAGTAAGAGCGTGGGTGGATATGACCTGTTCATGACGCGTTACAACCTTGACGAACAAAAATTTATGCCACCCGAGAACATGGGGCTTCCCTACAATTCTAAAGCCAACGACTACCTGCTGGCCATCGACGAATTTCACGAATTGGGCTGGCTCGTCACCGATAGAAATCAGCCGGCCGACAAGGTGTGCATCTATGTCTTCGAACCGAAAAGTCAGCGGCTCACCTACGCCGACATGCAGCTGCCCAAAACAAAATTGGAGTCGTTTGCGCAAATCGCATCGATTAAAGACACTTGGATGAACGGCAATCGCAACGCTGCACTTTTGCGGCTGAAGAATTTAATGAAATCTAAAAACAAAAAATAAAAATCATCACTTATGAACAAAAAGACTTTTGCACCCTCAGAGCTCATCATCAACGAAGATGGGAGCATTTTCCATTTGCATCTGACACCGCAACAGATTGCCGATAAGATTATGCTTGTGGGCGACCCGGGACGCGTGAGTTTAGTGGCTTCCTACTTCGATGAGAAAGAATTTGAAGTGGAAAGTCGCGAGTTTAAAACCATCACGGGTACTTATAAAGGGAAAAGGCTCACGGTGTTGAGCACAGGTATCGGCTGCGACAACATCGACATTGTGATGAATGAGCTTGATGCCTTAGCCAATATTGATTTCGAAACGCGCACCGAGAAAGACGAGCATCGCACACTCACACTGGTGAGAATTGGAACCTGCGGCGGATTGCAGCCCAACACGCCGACGGGCACTTACATCGCCAGTGTGAAAAGCATTGGTTTCGACGGTCTACTCAACTTCTATGCCGGCCGAAACGAGGTATGCGACCTGCCCTTAGAAGAGGCATTCAAAGCACACATGAACTGGAGCCCATTGCTGGCTGCACCTTATGTCATCGATGCCAATGCCGAACTGATTGACCGCATCGCTGCCAACGATATGGTGCGCGGAATCACCATTGCGTGTGGAGGATTCTTCGGACCTCAAGGACGCGAATTGCGCATTCCACTCGCTGATCCCAAGCAGAACGAGAAAGTAGAATCGTTTGTTTATCAGGGGCTGCACATCACAAACTTCGAAATGGAAAGTTCGGCCTTGGCAGGTCTTTCTGCCCTCCTGGGACACAAAGCCATGACATGCTGCATGGTGATTGCCAACCGATTGGCAAAAGAAGTGAATGCGAATTACAAAAATAGCATCAATGGACTCATTGAACTCGTTTTAGACCGAATTTAAAATGAACGACACCATCTGTGCCCTCGCCACACCTGCAGGAGGAGCTATCGGCATTATCAGAGTGAGCGGCGATAAGGCCGTCCGCATCACCGATGAGCTTTTTAAAGCAAAAAACAAAAAGCAGCTTTCCGACGCTAAAGGAAACACATTGCACTATGGAGAATTCTGTGATGCAAAACAGCAGCCCATTGATGAGGTTGTCATTAGCGTCTACAAAGCTCCGCACAGCTATACGGGCGAAGATAGCACAGAGATTTCGTGTCACGGTTCGGCCTACATCCTCAAGCGAGTGATGCAAGCTCTCATCGATAAAGGATGCAGGTCGGCACAACCTGGCGAATACACGCAACGAGCCTATCTCAATGGGAAGATGGATTTAAGTCAGGCAGAAGCTGTTGCTGATTTAGTTTCCGCAAGCAACAAAGCCTCTCACCAACTGGCACTCAGCCAAATCAGAGGACATTTCAGCAATGAGCTATCCCAACTGCGCAACATGTTGCTCCACATCACGTCGCTACTCGAACTTGAATTGGACTTCTCTGACCACGAAGAATTGGAATTTGCCGACCGAAAAGAGCTCAAAAATCTCGCCGAAACAATTCACCAACGAATAACAGCCCTCACAAAATCCTTCGAGACGGGAAAAGCCGTAAAGGAAGGTGTTCCGGTGGCTATCGTTGGGAAGACAAACGTTGGGAAAAGCACGCTGCTCAACTGTTTGCTCCACGAAGAAAAGGCTATTGTGAGCGATATTCATGGGACAACGCGGGATGTGATAGAAGACACTACCGAGATAAATGGAATAACGTTTAGATTCATTGACACTGCGGGAATTCGTCGCACCGACAACACCATCGAACAAATGGGCATTGAGCGCACCTACATGAAGCTCAACGAGGCGGCAATCATTCTGTGGATTGTCGACCAGACTCCAACAAAGGAAGAGTTTAAGCTGATGCAGAGCCGCACGGAAGGAAAGCAGCTCATCATGGTACACAATAAAGCCGACCTCAATCCGCCCCACAGTCGTCCGAATCCACCAACAGACATCGCAATATCGGCTAAACACCAACAAAACATTCAAGCATTGGAACAGCTCATTTTTCAGGCAGCCCATCTGCCAGCAATCAACGAAAATAGCGTCATCCTAACCAATGCGCGCCACTACGAAGCACTCACTCGAGCCGACGAAATGATTATTCGGGTCATAGAAGCCCTCAACACAGGAATCAGTAACGATCTTATCAGCGAGGATTTAAGAGTATGCCTGAGCCAATTAGCCGAAATAACTGGTGGCCAAATCACACCCAACGAAGTGCTTGGCAATATATTCAAACACTTTTGTATCGGTAAATAGCCCCTATCCCAAGGTCCAACAGCCCCTTATCACGCCCATATCTCTTGCATTTTTGCTAAAAACAGTCGAAACTCCCCCGGTATCTCGCATGTTTTTATCAAAAACAAGCGATTGTCATCCCCCGAAGAGGGAGTTTACGTCCGGTTGGGGTTCGCATCAAATTCGGAACGACGCAGAATGGTTTCAAGCAGAATTTTATAAACAAGGAACTTTGTAACTTTTCGCATTTTCAAGTGAATGTCAAATCCTACGATAATTTCTCTCTTTTTGTCCGTTGAATGAAAACAAGAAATGGGTGCACCGATGTGTTGGTACACCCATTCTTTTCGATAAGGTTTGCAGGATTAATCCTGCGGAATATTCTTCAAAACATCCAACAAATGATCCCAAACCATTTGCACCGTTGGAATGAGCAAACGCTCGTCAGGAGTGTGGACGTAGCGCAGGGTCGGGCCAAAGCTGACCATGTCTAACTCGGGATATTTCTCGGAGAACAGACCGCACTCTAAGCCAGCATGGATGCCACGCACGACGGGCGTTTTGCCAAACAGCTTTTTATAGGAATCAACGGTCACCTTAACCAATTTGCTGTTAGGATTCATCTTCCAAGCGGGATAGCCATCGTTTTGCAACACGTCAGCGCCGCCCAATTCAAACGCGGCTTTCACGGTGTTGGCCATGTTTTTAAGATTGCTCATCACGTTGCTGCGCTGGCTGGCTACAATCACCACCTTATTTTCTTCGCTTTGCACACTGGCCACATTGCTTGAGGTTTCGACCATATTTTCGAGCGCCTTGTCTTGGCAGAATGTGAGTGGGCCGTTGTCTAAAGCCTGCAAACTGCGGATGAGATTTTGTGAGACGGTAGCTGGTAAAACGGTTTGTGCTTGTGTCTCGGCCAAATTCCAGTGCATGACGGGATCGGTCACATGGAATTCTTCTTCAACACCCGCAATCAGCTTTTTCCACACTTGCTCCACTTCGGCCTTTTGGTCTGCGGGCACGGCAAAGATAATCTTTCCGTCGCGGGGAATCGCGTTGTGCATACGCCCCGAATTCCATTGCGCTAAGCGCAGTGGCATCTGGCTTTGCAGCAAATAAAGGAAGCGCGCCATGATTTTAATGGCATTCGCACGCTTTTTGTTGATGTCGTCGCCCGAATGCCCGCCAGTGAGTCCCTTTAGCGAAGCCTCCATAAATGTGTAGCCTGTAGGAGCAGCTTCGCGCGTAAACGTGAATGTAGCTGTTGTATTAATACCACCGGCACACGATACAAAGATCTGTCCTTCATCCTCTGAATCGAGATTGATGAGATATTTTCCGCTCATAAAGCCGGCTTTCATGCCAAATGCACCCGTAAGCCCCGTTTCTTCATCACGCGTGAACACACACTCGATGGGACCATGGGCGATGTCGTCGCTGTCCAAAATAGCCAACTCAATGGCACATCCAATACCATCATCGGCACCCAACGTAGTACCTTTTGCCTTCAACCATTCGCCATCAACATAGGTTTGGATTGCATCGTTGTGAAAATCGAATTTGACATCCACCAACTTGTCGCAAACCATATCCATGTGGCTTTGCAAAATGGTTGTGCCCATGTGCTCCATCCCTTTCGTAGCGGGTTTACTGATTAGGATATTACCCGTTTCATCTTCCTTGCATGCAAGGCCCCGATCGGCGGCAAATTTCTTTAAATAAGCAGCCATCTTTTCTTCGTGTTTCGAAGGACGAGGTATTTGATTAATGGCAGCAAACTGCTCAAACACCCGTGCTGGTTTTAATTCTACATTACTCATTTTAATATCTTTTTATTTCGTTTTGTTTTGTCCTTTATTCGATTTATATTACCTTTGCTCGCGATAAAATATCAAAAAAGGTACGCACAAAAGTAATAAAAATGATCAAGACTCTTCTCTTGTCTATGTTAATAATTGCAATAGCTTTCGCATTATTGGGAATTAAGTTGCTTCTTAAGAAGAATGGTAAGTTTTCGTCGCAACATATTCACGACAATGCCGCACTGCGCAAACAAGGCATTCATTGCGTGATTGACCAAGATAAAGAAGCACGTCGTGCGGGGAAAGCCTACTAATAAAATGTTGAATTTAGATTTATAAATGAAAATATGAATAAGAAAAACATTCTGAAAGTGTTGACGATAACGGCTGCCACCTTGGCTGCGTTGTCAAGTTGTAACCAGTCTGCGCCAAAGGTAGATGCTAAATCTGATACACCTCAAAAAGTGCCTGCGTCGCTGAAAATTGCCTACGTTGAGGTGGACAGCATCATGAGCCAGTATAAATTTTGCAAGGATTATTCGCTCATCTTGCAGCGCAAGGGTCAAAACATCAAGAGCACATTGGCTGCTAAACAGCAGCAATTACAAGCTGCTGCTGCCAATTTCCAACAAAAGATGCAGCAAAATGCCTACACGCGCGATCAAGCTGAAGCGATTAATGCGAATTTGCAAAAGCAGAATGCTGACTTGCAAATGTTGGATCAGCGCTTGACAAACGAATTTCAAAACGAAACCGAGAAATATAACAATGCATTGCGCGACAGTATACAGCATTATCTCAAAATCTATAATCAGGACAAGCATTATAGTTTGATTTTGAGTAAGGCCGGCGACAATTTACTTTATGCTGACAAGGCATTTGACATCACGAACGAGGTGGTTGCAGGTTTGAACAAGGCCTATAAACCCTCAGCTAAAATGACCGCAGCTGCAGCTAAGAAGTAATCGCATTGCAACAAACGATTTCTAAATCATGCTACTATCCGGCATCGCGTTGGGTAGTAGCATTTTTTCTTCACACGGACGACGCTTATGACAACAGATAAGATTCAGCAAATGCGCGAGTGGGTCGAACAGCTCAATCAGGCAGCCGACGCCTATTATAATGGACAAGGCGAGTTGCTTACCGACTATGAATGGGATGCGCGCTTCGACCAGTTGAAACGCTTAGAAGAGGAAACAGGAGTTGTTTTGCCCGACTCACCCACCAATAAAGTTTCTGCCGATAATATCAGCGGGGCAAAAGAGGCACACGAGTTTCCAGCCCTTTCATTAGCCAAGACAAAACAGCCTATAGATTTGGCGAAATGGGCTGAAGGCCGCCCTATTTGGATAAGCTGGAAACTTGATGGATTAACCCTCGTCGTGACATTCGATGCAGGGAGATTGACCAAGGTTGTCACGCGCGGCAATGGACACATCGGCACCAATATCACGCATTTGGCTAGTGCCATTCAGGGCATTCCACAAACCATCCCCTATCAGGGGCACGCTGTGGTGCGCGGCGAGTGCGTCATCAGTTATGCCGATTTCGAACAATTCAATATGGAGAGCGACGAAGAATATGCCAACCCACGCAATTTGGCTTCGGGATCACTCACGCTAAAAGATGTGGACGAAGTAAGGTCACGCCATTTACAATGGATTCCATTCACCTTGGTGCACACCGACAACGAAATTCGTTCTTGGGGCGCACGCATGGAATGGCTGCGCCAAAATGGAATGCACCCTGTTGCGCACGAAGAGATTCTGAACCCGACGCTGCAAAATATTGAGCAAACTATTGCACACTGGACGGAGCAGGTGACGCAGAAGATTAACCCCTACCCTGTCGACGGCTTAGTAATTACGTATGATGACACGCAATACGCACAAACGGGCAGCGTGACAGGGCATCATGCCACCCGCGCCGGCTACGCATTTAAATGGCAGGACGAGCATGCCGACACCACCTTAGACCATGTGGAATGGAGTTGTGCAGCCAGCACCATCTCGCCCGTGGCTATTTTCTCGCCCGTAGAGCTTGAGGGAACCACCGTGAAGCGCGCATCGCTTTGCAATATCAGCGAATGCGAGCGATTAGGCATGGGCGGACAGGGTACGAAGCTGCGTGTCATCAAGGCCAACAAAATTATACCCAAGGTTATCGAGGTGATTGAAACGGTGGGCACGCTTCAAGTGCCGTGTACATGCCCAGTTTGCCAATCGCCCACCCAAATTTCAGTGAGCGAGGTCAGCAACACCAAGACCTTGCATTGCACGAACAAAGATTGTCCGGCTAAACAGTTAAAAAAGTTTGCCCGCTTTGTAAGCAAGGAAGGGGTTAACATCGAAGGAATGTCCGAGCAAACCATCGTGAAGTTTATGAATTTAGGCTGGATTAAGACCTATGCCGACCTGTTCCTGTTGAAGGATTATACCGAAGCGATGGCACAATTAGATGGCTTTGGCTTGCGCAGCACGCAGAAATTGCTGGCCTCCATCGAACGGGCACGCACTGTCGATGCACAGCATTTTCTCTTCGCCTTGAGCATTCCGCTTTGTGGGCAAGACGTTTGCCGCCGCCTATTACTGGCTTATCCGCTAACCGATTTGATGGTTATCGCACGCCAACCGAATGCTGAGCCGGACCATTCTCCATTGGCCGAGATAGCAGGCATTGGCCCCGAAAAGAGCAGTCAGTTCGAGCGTTGGTTCCGCGATGAAGAGCACTTCAACATCGTAACTCGTCTGATGCAGCTGTTGCACATCTCACAGCCACCTGTGACGCAGCAAGGCAACCGTTGTGCCGGGCTCACCTTCGTCATCACGGGCGATGTCGTTCACTATAAAAACCGCAATGCGCTCAAGGCCTACATCGAAAGTCAGGGCGGAAAGGTGACGGGAAGTGTGAGCAAATCAACGCACTATCTCATCAACAACGATGCAACGTCGACCAGTGCCAAAAATCAAAAGGCCCACCAGTTGGCTATCCCCATCATCACCGAGGACGAATTTATGGCGAAGTTCACGGCTGCCGACGAGCACGACGACAACGCATCGGCATCCCTTCAGTATTCAAAATAAAACGAAATTCTTGCAAACATGCGAATCGATATTATCTCCGTTCTGCCCACCATGATGGAGGGCTTTTTCCAAGAATCTATCTTAGCGCGAGCACAAAAGAAAGGACTCGTCGACATTCAGTTGCACAATCTGCGTGACTATTCCACCGACAAATGGCGCCGCGTTGACGATTATCCCTATGGTGGCAGCGCTGGCATGGTGATGCAATGCGAGCCCATCGACCGGTGCATCTCGGCCTTGCAAGCCCAGCGCCACTATGACGAGGTGATTTACATGAGCCCCGATGGAGAAACCTTCAATCAGCACATCGCCAACGAGCTCTCGCTCAAAGGAAACCTCATCATGCTTTGCGGTCATTACAAAGGCATTGACCAGCGCATACGCGAGCACCTCATCACACGCGAGCTCAGCATTGGCGACTATGTGCTCACGGGAGGCGAACTGGCTGCGGCCGCCATCACCGATGCCATTGTGAGACTCATCCCGGGCAGCATCAGCGACGAACAAAGTGCGCTGAGCGACTGTTTTCAAGACGACCTCTTGGCCGCTCCTATCTACACGCGGCCGGCAGACTATAAAGGATGGCGTGTGCCCGAGATTTTGCTGAGTGGTAACGAAGCCAAAATACGGCAATGGGAATTTGAGCAAGCCATGGAACGAACCAAACGTCTGCGACCCGACTTGCTGAAATAATCTTCCTCTCCGCATTCCGGTTGAAGGCGGCATAAGGTTATGACTGCCGTTCCTCGTTTTGGGAGAAAGCGTTTCTTTGCAAATCTACCTCAAAACGAATGCGGTGCAACAGAAACTCGTGTAGAATGGAAGGTATCGAATGGTGGTTGTGCACCATTCAAGATTTAATTTTGTAGCGCGCAAATTTCAACAAGAGCACTTTTCGGCCTACGTTCTCAAACGTGACAGTGGCTTTCAAGTTGTCGCCTTCACCCTCTAAAAAGTCAACCGTGCCGATGCCAAATCGCTGGTGTTCGATGATGCTACCACTTTTCAGGCCATCGCTTGCAACAACAGCGTTGTTGCCGCCCGATGAAATGGTGGTTGAAGGCGTGTGAAGCGCTTGCAACCTGCTGTGCGATTGAAGCGGTGAGGGAGAAACGCGAGCCACCGGACGATCGAAATCGGCTGTTTTGGGTTCATTGAATAAGGTGTCGTTCTCGTGCAAAGCCATGTAGCGCGCGTCGATGTCGCGAATGAAACGGCTGGGCGAGCCAAACACCAATTTGCCATAACGCCACCGGCTCTTGGCATTGGTGATGAAGCAGCGCTTTTCGGCACGCGTGATGGCGACATAGAGCAATCGGCGCTCCTCCTCTAATTCTCGTGCTGTGGTGCACATCGGACTGGGAAAGATGTTTTCCTCTAAGCCCACGATGAAAACATTGGCAAACTCCAATCCCTTGGCCGAGTGAATGGTCATCAACGAAACGCGGTTGTTGTCATCGGGATTGTTGCGATCTTGGTCGGTGAGCAGCGACACCTCTTGCAAGAAATCCACCAAATAGATTTCGTCGGCATTGCCTTCCTCCTTTTGCGAGGCCACGAAATCTTGTAAGCCGTTGAGCAACTCCTTCAGGTTGTCTTGCCTGTCGAGCGCTTCTTGGTCTTTCGACGAGAAGATGTCGGTGCTGATACCCGATTCCTTGATGATTGTCGTTCCCAATTCGTAGGCGTCTTTTTCGGCCACCCGCGCCATGAACGACGTGATAAGCGTTGCAAAGTTGCGTAGTTTGGTGGCCACACTGCCACTCACATCTAAATTATAAGCCAGCGGATTAACAATCACATTCCACAGACTCGTTTGGTGGGTTTGTGCACAAACGGCGATTTTGCTCACGGTGGTGTCGCCAATGCCGCGCTTCGGATAGTTGATAATTCGACGCAGTGCCTCTTCGTCGTCGGGATTGGCCACCATGCGGAAATAGGCCAGCACGTCCTTGATGACCTTGCGCTGATAGAAACTCATGCCGCCGAAGATGCGATAAGGAATTTCTTGCTTGAGCAGTTCTTCTTCTAAGATTCTGCTCTGCGCGTTGGTGCGGTAGAGAATGGCAAACTGGGTGTAGTCGCAATGTTCCTGCCGCACGATGTCGGCAATGTGATGCCCCACGACCGTAGCCTCTTCCCGATCGCTGTGCAACGGCTCATAAATAAGCTTTTCGCCGAGGGCATTTTCGCTGAACGATGCTTTGGGAATCTGCCGCTCGTTATGGCGAATGAGGCTGTTGGCCGCCTGAACAATATTTTGCGTCGAACGATAGTTCTGCTCCAACTTAAAGAGCTTGCATTGAGGATAGATGTTTTGAAAGTTAAGAATGTTATCGATGTTCGCACCACGGAAACCATAAATACTCTGCGCATCGTCGCCCACCACACAGATGTGTTGCTGCTCACGGGTGAGTTGCGTGACAATCTCTTGCTGCACAGCGTTGGTGTCTTGAAACTCATCGACCAACACATAGCGGAAGCGCGCAGCATATTTCTGGCGGATGTCTTCGTGTTCATGAAACAACTTCCAGGTGAGCACCAGCAAATCGTCGAAATCCATTGCATTAGCTTGCACACATCGCTGCTCATAAACCTGATAGATTTTATAAAGATAGCTCTGCTTATTCATGTTGTCGCGCTTGCGCAGATTCACACGCGTGGCATAATCGCTGGCCGAAATAAGATGGTTCTTGGCCATGCTGATGCAGGCGTGCACCGACGATGGCTTATAGACTTTCTCATCAAAGCCAAGCTCCTTGGTGATGTTTTTCAGCAACGAACGACTATCCGACTCATCGTAAATGGTGAAATTGCGTTGATAGCCCACATGCTCGGCCTCGACACGCAGGATGCGCGAAAAGATGCTATGGAAGGTACCCATGTAAAGATAGTGCGCGCGATTCTCGTCCACCATGGTGGCAATGCGTTGGCGCATTTCGCCCGCCGCTTTGTTGGTGAACGTTAAGGCCAAAATGCTCCAAGGTTCATAATGCAACTCATCCATGAGATAGGCAATCTTATAGGTGAGCACACGGGTCTTGCCCGAACCCGCACCGGCTATCACTAATTGTGGACCGTCACAATATTTTACAGCTTCGAGCTGACTTGGATTTAAATCTAACTGCATGTCACTTTGTTTTTATCGCGCATAAACTCCGCCCGATGCTGTTCGTGGATCATAATCTTCGCCCTCTTTCGGAAAGGCGGGCATGAAACGCATGTTTTGCAAAATTTGGCCGCGCCGCTTTAAAACATAGCTATCGGGCTGCGCACTATTAAAGCGAATGGGATTGGGCAACGTGGCTGCGATCGTGGCACAATCGCGGCGCGACAAATCGAGTGCGTCTTTCCCAAAATGATATTCGGCCACGGCATCGGCACCATAAATTCCTTTGCCCATCTCGATTGAATTGAGATAAACTTCCATGATGCGCTGCTTGCTCCAAAGCACCTCAATCAAGGCCGTGAAATAAACCTCAAAGCCTTTTCTCACCCACGACCGCCCCGGCCACAAAAACACATTCTTGGCCGTCTGCTGACTAATGGTGCTGGCACCGAGCTTGCGCTTGCCACCTTTCATGTTGCGCTTGGCCGCCTTTTCAATAGCATCATAATCAAAACCATGGTGCAACAAAAAGCGCTGGTCTTCGCTGGCCATCACCGCCACGGGGAGATGGGGCGAAATTTCGTCTAACGGAACCCAATGGTGATGCCAAACCACCGACTCGCCACTGCCTAATTGTTGAAAGGTGCGAATGAACATGAGCGGCGTGACGTAAACCGGAAGGAAGCGCAACAGGATGACAGAAAGGATGGACGAGGCGAAAAACAAAGCCCCACCCCATCGAACTACTTTCCAAATGATGCTTTTTAGTGCCATTTACAAGCGTTTTATTTTATATCGTTATTGCCCAACTCTGGGCAAGTCTCAAATTATTTTTTTGACGTTTGCCCAACTCTGGGCAAGTCTCAAATTTATTTTTTGGCGTTTGCCCAACTCTGGGCAAGTCTCAAATTATTTTTTTGACGTTTGCCCAACTCTGG
>ERZ772955.1845-NODE-1845-length-12362-cov-20.962623_pt1 | contig 12362 bp, 9 predicted proteins | sample MGYA00511133_ERZ772955 | MGnify/ENA primary metagenome ERZ772955 (study PRJEB29015, sample SAMEA2737914) | human oral metagenome | biome: human oral; feature: human-associated habitat; material: dental | place: China | collected 2149 ... | reverse complement strand
ATCTCGTTTGTCTGATATACTCTCATATCTGATAGATTTAAGCTGTTAGTAATAAAATGCTTATTCGTCTCAAGAGACAAGCCGAAGCTCATCTTTTCAGCCGTCTAAGGTAGACATTTTCATTGAAAGTGCCAAAAGTTCTTACTGAAAACCCCTATTCTTTTAAAACTTATTAGTACATTTGCAGGACTTACCGCATTACACATATTATATATATACGTATTCCCTACATCATGGCAGGACTTTACATACACGTTCCTTTCTGCGCCAGCCGCTGCATCTACTGCGGCTTCTATTCCACCGTTCCGTCCGGAGGGGATGGAAAGGGGAAGTCTGTAGAGGAACGGTATGTGGATGCGATGTGCCATGAGATGGAACTGAGGACGGATGAAGAAGCCGCATCCGGCGGAGAGACTGCGGAGCTGACCAGCATCTATCTGGGTGGAGGCACGCCTTCCCAGCTGTCCTTCCAGAGCCTGCACAGGCTGTTCCATACGATAGAAACGGTGTATCACCTGCCGTTTCGACGGGACATGGGGACGGACCGGAAACAGGGCTGTGCCGCTGCACCCATCGAGGTTACCATGGAGTGTAATCCCGACGACGTGACGGCAGATTTTGCCCGGGAACTGCGCTCGCTGCCTGTCAACCGTATCTCCATGGGCGTGCAGACCTTCTCGGACGAACGGCTGCATTTCCTTCACCGGCGGCATACGGCGGCAGAGGCGGTGAGTGCGGTCGGCCGCCTGAGGGAGGCCGGCATCGGCAACATATCCATAGACCTTATGTTCGGTTTCCCAGGAGAAACACTCGAGGAGTGGGAGGCCGATATTGCCCACGTGCTCGAGCTGGGGGCTGAACACATCTCTGCCTACAGCCTCATGTACGAAGAAGGCACTCCTCTCTACCGCCTTCTGCAGGCCGGAAAGGTCAGGGAGATGGACGATGAGCTTTACAGGAAGATGTATGACGTGCTTGTCGACCGGTTGGGAAGTGCAGGCTACGAACATTACGAAATCAGCAACTTCGCCAGACTCACGCCTACTCTCAGCGATGAAAGTCCAGCCCTCAAAGTCCAGCCCTCAAATCTCAAATCTCAAATCTCAAATCTCGAAGTCCCAAGCCCTTTCCGCTCCCGCCACAACAGTTCGTACTGGCACGATGTTCCCTACATCGGCATAGGGGCGGCTGCCCACTCGTATGGTAACGGAAAGAGGAGCTGGAACGTGGCGGACATCAGAGCCTACATAGATGCCATCCGGGAAAGGCGGCTGCCTTGCGAAGAGGAGGTGATTGATGCCGACACGCACTACAACGACACGGTCATGACGGCTCTCCGCACACGTGAGGGAATAGAACTCTCGCTGCTTTCTGCCGAATACCGCTCATATCTCATGCATCTTGCCGTACCGTTTCTGCGGCAAGGTCTGTTGAAGGAGGACGGCGGGCGGCTCCATCTGACCCGCAAGGGCATCTATGTCAGCGACTCGATTATGAGTGAGCTGATGAAAGTGTAATCATCGCCTGCCATCATCGTCTTTTTATCATCCATCATCGCTTATCGACATCCAGACATGACCAACGAAGAATTTGAAGAAAAATGGGCCGAGAACCGCAGCACGGTTCTTGCCAACAACGAAGAGTACCGGCGCATCGCCCACAGCTACAACAGCTGGGGATGGGTGGATTATATTGTTTTCATTGCCGGTTTCGTCATCTGTGAGAATTTCACGGAGGAACTCGTAAAGAGCATTCTTCTACAATATCTCCTTGCGCTCATCGGTATGGTTCTGATATGGCTCGGCTACCGGCTTGTCAGAAGTATGCTGGGCAGTAAAGAGACACTGGAGGAGCTTGAGGAAAGGATAAAACAGCAATATCGGGAGACTGTTGACAGATGAGCCGGGCGTCGGACAGACAGCTCCTGAAAACACTTGCCGGTCGGCTGGAGGCTGTTCCTGCTTTCGGATGCCCGTCTGGCGGTACGGAAAGGTTGGGTACTTAATGCTTTTCTAAGGCATTGGGTAACAGGTCATTCCGTAAGCATACACTTCCTGGCTGCCATGGAGGACTTTTCCCGGATTGTTCCTAACTGCATGGGAATGATGCTCTCAACCGGTTGGGAATCCTGTTCCCAGCCGCTGGGACTGCTGTTCCCGACTGTTGGGAACAGCAGTCATTGATGTTGTCGGCACTGACAATGCCTCGTTTGCAATATCTTCAGATATGTGCAGGCCGTCCACGTATTTGGCGGAAGAGCAAGAAATCCCGGCTCCACTCACATGGAACCGGGACTGGCTGCCAGTTCCCGAATGCCCGCACCCCTTCGGAGGCGGCGGACATGAGGGGACAAGTCTGTTATCCTTTACCTTAAAAACTAACCCTTATGTCTTTGAATCTGTAGTCAGCGTTAACAGCCCTGAACACTGTATGCTGTCAGACAGTATGTATTTATCTGGAAGTTCTAGTATCTTGTCTTTTTATTCTCTTTTCCTTTCTGCCAGCAGCTCTTTTCCTGCATGCTGTTGCAATAATTGATATAAACTCTGACTTTATCTTTTCTTCTCTTTATTCTGTCTGTGTTCTGTTGTTGTTATCTTCCTCTTCGTTTGTTGTTGCAAAGGTAAGAATGAATATGTAAACAAGCAAGTTTTTTATTCAAATCGCTTCGTATTTAACATTTAATAAACCTGTGGCGGATGGAAGCCGGATGGCGGTTTCGGAAAAAAGACGTACCTTTGTGTCGGGCCGGCCGCCGGTACAGTCCCGGCATGGAAAGGACTTCCAGTGTTGCCACCGGCCGGAAGTGGACAAAGAAAATGGGCAGATGAAACAGCACACCTCACATATCGTCATTGCACTTGTTGCAGTGGCTTTCTTCATGGAGTATATTGATTCCACCGCCTTGGTGACCGCCCTGCCTCAGATGGCAGCCGATTTCGGCGTGGAGAGCGGAAGGATGAGCATAGGCATTACGGCGTACATGATTTCGCTTGCAGTGTTCATTCCTGTAAGCGGATGGGTAGCCGACAGGTACGGCACACGTACTGTGTTCGCTTATGCCGTGCTGGGGTTTATCGGCACGTCCGTCCTGTGCTCGCTGTGCCGCGGTCTGATGCAGTTTGCCGTCGTGCGCTTCCTGCAAGGCGTTGCGGGAGCGATGATGGTGCCTGTGGGGCGGCTGGCAGTGTTGAAGAACTGTGACAAAGGCGACCTGGTGAATGCCATTGCATGGATTACCACTCCCGGGCTCGTCGCCCCGGTCATCGGTCCTCCCATAGGCGGTTTCCTTGCCACCTATCTTTCGTGGCACTGGATCTTCTTTCTGAACATCCCCATCGGTCTCCTTGTCTTTTTACTGGCAATAAGGTATGTCCCCAGACAGCCTGCCGACAGGCAGCGTGGACGGCTGGACGTGCCAGACTTCTTGCTGAGTGCCCTGTCGCTGTCGGGCGTTATGTACAGTCTGGAGCTGCTGGGAGGTGATGCGGCCGACCTTCTGCTTCCGCTTTCCCTGCTGTCGGTGTGTGTCTGCCTGTTTGCGTTCAGCGTCCGCCGTTCCCTGCGTTCTTCGTCGCCTCTGATAGACTACTCAGTGATGCGTGTGCCCACCTATTCGGTGACAATCGTCTACGGCACGCTTTCCATGATGGTCATCGGAGCTGCTCCGTTTCTGCTGCCGCTGCTGTTCCAGGACGGACTGCACTTCAATGCCTTTCATTCCGGTCTTCTCCTGCTGTCACTGATGCTGGGGAACCTTGTAACCAAGCCTTTCACAGTGTGGATGATGCACCATTGGCGCATCAAGCATATCCTGTTTCTCAATGCCCTGCTGCTGTCGCTTTCCACAGCTGCCTGTGCGTTTTTCGATGTCTCTTCTCCCATCATTGCCATCATCATCTGCCTGTTCCTGATGGGCAGCTTCCGTTCCGTACAGCTGAGTACGCTCCACACAGTAGCCTACGTGGATGTGCCGCAGCAGAAGATGTCGTCGGCCAATACACTCTACAGCACGGCCCTGCAGCTTGCTTCCGGTCTGGGCGTCGGTCTGGGTGCATTGGCGTTGAGGGTCTCGTCTGCCGTGTCGGCTGTCTCTGGCTCATTGGTTCGCTATCAGCTGTCGTTCGTGCTGATTGCGGCCGTCGGACTTGCAGCCTTGGTGGGGTATGGAAGAATGAAGGAGGATGCAGGGAGGATTATCGGCAGGTTCTGAAAAGTCCACGTGGACTTTTGTTTGTATGTGGATTTCCTGATTGTGGACACCTGGCTTAATAAATGGCACAAAGAAGTCTTATAAAAAACAAAATCCCTTACTGTTCTTCTGCTATATTGATTTTTTTTAATAACTTTGCGCCATTATATTGTCCAGACATATAATCAGAAAAAGAAACAGGAAACGAATGAAAAAGATATTTGCAGTATTGCTCCTTGCCGGACTTGCGGTACAGGCATCTGCCCAGAGCGGCACCAATTCTCCTTACAGCCAGTATGGATTGGGTTCTCTGGCCTCCCAGGCGACGGGCTTTAACCGGGGCATGAACGGTGTGGCGTACGGTTTTCATGAGCATAACCAGGTTAACTACATGAATCCGGCCTCCTATGCTTCCGTCGACTCTCTTTCATTCATCTTCGATGCAGGCATCAGTCTGCAGCTGACCAATTTCGAGGAGAACGGCCATAAAGTCAATGCGCACAATGCGGATATAGAATATGTCGCCGCATCGTTCCGCGCATTCAGGCACGTCGGCGTCAGCTTCGGTATTCTGCCTTATTCCAATGTCGGTTACAATTTCAGCAACACACAGAATGTGAATGCTTTTCCAAGCACGTCATCACCCAATGCTACCTATTCTAATATATACAGCGGTGACGGCGGCCTGCATCAGGTCTATTTAGGTGCTGGCTGGGAGCCTTTCAAGGGCTTTGCTTTCGGTGCGAATATTTCTTATCTGTGGGGAACGTTGAACCGTAACTCGACGAATACGTACAGTGACAGTTATGTCAATACACTGTCGCGAAAGTACACGGCACAGGTAAAGAGTTACAGGCTTGATTTTGGTTTGCAGTACACCTATGCTGTTGACAGAAAGAACGAGCTGACCCTGGGCCTGGCCTACACGCTCGGTCATAAGCTGAATGCTGATCCGGAGTGCAGTGTCATCTCGACAAATTCACAGACGAGCGTGACTGATACGACACGCTATGTCGTTTCAAAGGCGCTTGAGTTTCCCCATACTTTCGGTATCGGCCTGATGTGGAACCACAGCAACAACCTGAAAATAGGGATTGACTATCAGTTGCAGAAATGGGGAAAGATAGCTTATCCGCAGCTGAATACCGTCGGCGGTACCACGAGCTACGGTCTTGTCGACGGACTTTTCAACGACCGCCAGAAAGTTACGCTTGGCGGCGATTATTGCAAAGGAGAACGGTATCGCGGCTTTTTCAGCCGTATGCACTATAGGGCCGGTGTGAGCTATGCCAGCCCGTACCTGAAGATAAACGGTCAGGACGGTCCGCATGAGCTTTCTGCGAGCCTCGGTGTCGGTATTCCAATTGTTAACGGTTACAACAACCGCAGTCTGTTGAATGTCAGTGCCGAGTGGGTCAACCAGAGTGTTACGGGCCTCGTCAAGGAGAATATGTTCCGCATCAATGTCGGTCTGACCTTCAATGAACGCTGGTTCGCTAAGTTCAAGGTTGAGTGATATGCGCCCGGGACTTCGCTCTTTCTTCCTTTGTCTGGTGCTGTCGGTAACAGGCTATGCGGTGCTTTCCTGTTCAGAGGAGCAGGAGCATACCGCCCCTGCCATCCATGACCGTGATTCGGTTCCGGTAATGACGACGTATGGTGTCAATACCCTTATATCCGATTCGGGCGTGATAAAATACAGGATTGTCACTGAAGAGTGGGAGGTCAATACGAACAGAAGGCCTTCCCGCTGGACATTCAACAAGGGAATCCTGCTTACGCAGTTCGATTTGAAGAAGCACGTGGTAGGCTATATACAGTGTGATACTGCTGTGTATTTCGACCAGGACCGTCGCTGGGAACTGCACGGACGTGTCCGGATACTCACGGCCCAGGGACTGTCTTTTTTCAGCAATGAACTGTATTGGGATGAACGCAATCATCAGATGTGGTCACACTCTTATTCGCATCTGAGAACCCCCGACAAGGATCTGGAGGGCAACTGGTTCCGGAGCGATGAGGAGATGACAGACTATGAGATACGCCAGACGAAAGGGTGGGGCATCTTCTCCGATAAAGAAATGATGCCAGGTGCAGAAGCAGGAATTACTCCGATTGACACCACGCATACGGACAACATGAAGGGTCCTGTAGTAATGCAACGATAATAGGAAAATTGGATATTAATTTAATCATAGGAATCCTGATTACAATGGTTCTCTCCGCATTCTTCTCGGGAATGGAGATTGCCTTTGTTTCCAGCAACCGTCTTCTCGCAGAGATGGACAGGGAGAAGAACGGGATTGCTCAGAAATGCCTGACGGTTTTTTATAAGAATCCCAATGGCTTTGTCTCAACGATGCTTGTGGGTAACAACATCGTGCTTGTCGTCTATGGTATCCTGTTCGCGCAGATCTTTGATGCGACGCTCTTCAGCGGGTTTGATTCTGCCATGCGTGTGATACTGGACACGCTTTCCTCCACGTTTGTCATACTCTTTACCGGTGAGTTTCTTCCCAAGACCCTCTTCAAGAGCAATCCCAACCGGCTGCTGACCTTCTTTGCCCCGTTGGCTTACTTTTTTTTCATCATCCTTTGGCCGATCAGTCGATTTGCCACCTTTCTGGCACGTATCCTCCTGCGGCTGTTCGGTGTGAAGATGGATGAAAAGGAGAACGACGGTACTTTCACGAAGGTCGACCTTGACTATCTTGTCCAGAGTTCCATTGAGAATGCAGAGAATGCAGACGAAATAGAAGACGAGGTGAAGATATTCCAGAATGCCCTGGACTTCCAGGACACGAAGGTGCGCGACTGTATGGTGCCGCGTACGGAAATCAATGCCGTTGAAGAGAACTGTTCGCTGATGGAACTGCAGCAGATGTTCATCGAGAGCGGCAATTCAAAGATTATTGTCTATCAGGATGATATCGACCATGTAAAGGGTTATATCCACTCTTCCGAGATGTTCCGTGCGCCGGAACGGTGGAGAGAGCATATCCGCAAGATGCCTTTCGTACCGGAAACTATGCCTGCGCAGAAGCTCATGCAGGTGTTTCTCCAGCAGAAGAAAAGTCTCGGAGTCGTCGTGGATGAGTTCGGCGGGACCAGCGGCATCGTGTCTTTGGAGGATATTGTTGAGGAAATCTTCGGAGATATAGAGGATGAGCATGACAACACAAAGTATGTTGCCAAGCAGATTGCTGACAATGAATATGTTCTTTCAGCCCGGCTGGAAATAGACAAGGTCAACGAAATGTTCAACCTTGATCTGCCGGAGAGCGACGACTACATGACGGTCGGCGGTCTGCTGCTGCACGTTTATCAGAGTTTTCCAAAGGTTAATGAAATCATCACCGTAGGACAATATGAGTTCAGGATTATCAAGAATACCATGACAAAAATAGAACTCGTACGGCTGAAAGACAACGGGACAGACTAATTTCTGCTTGGAAAATTATGATACTTCCCTTTTTCTTTGTATTTTTGTAGGCAATTTGTCATACTGGAGTAAATAATTAAAATCAAATAATAAATCTAAAATGGCAGCATTAGGAAAAATCAGAAGCAAAGGAGGTATGCTGGTAGCAGCTATCGGTCTGGCCTTGTTTGCTTTCTTGGCTGAGGAAGGATTCCGCTCTTGTAATGGTATCAAGGGGGAAGCCCGTCAGCAGATTGGTGAGATCCTGGGCGAGAAAATCAGTGTCCAGGATTATCAGAAGTTGATAGATGAATACCAGTCAGCGATTAAATTTACCATGCAACGTGACAACCTTACCGAGGAAGAACTCAACCAGGTGAAGGACCAGGTATGGCAGCAGCTGGTCAGCAACCGTGTCCTGCAGGCTGATGCAGAGAAGGTAGGGCTGACGGTGACAGAGCAGGAAATACAGAATGTACTGAACGATGGTACCAATCCGATGCTGGCGCAGACACCGTTTGTCAACCAGCAGACGGGACGTTTCGATGTGAATGCGCTCAAGCAGTTCCTGGACGGTTACAGCAAGGCGAAGTCCGAGAAGTCTCCCCAGCTCGACCAGATGCAGATGGTTTATGACTACTGGCTGTTCATCGAGAAGAATCTCCGCACGCAGCTCCTTGGCCAGAAGTATCAGGCGCTGCTTGCCAGCTGCGTGCTTTCCAACAAGGCAGAGGCCAAGATGGCATTCAAGGACAACAATGAAGAAAGTCAGGTCCAGCTTGCCTCTCTGAGTTACAGTTCGGTAAAAGACGCGGACATCAAGATTACAGATGCGGATCTCAAGGCCAAGTATGACGAGCTGAAACCGGCTTTCCGGCAGAATGTAGAGACACGTGACATCAAGTTCGTCGACTATCAGATCAAGGCAAGCACCGCCGACCGCAATGCTGTCGTCAAGGAGATGAACGGCCTTCAGAAACAGCTCGCCGCAGCAGCCGACCCGGCCATGGTCATCAGCAAGAGCGGTTCTGAAATCCCTTATCTCGGTGTCCCTGTAAGCAGCAAGGCTTACAGGCAGTACCCTGACATAGCTTCAAGAATTGACTCGCTTGCTGTAGGGACTACCGGTGTGACAGAGAACAAGCAGGACAATACGCTGAATATCATCCGTGTACTCTCAAAGGCGCAGCTGCCGGACTCTGTACAGTTCCGTCAGATTCAGGTTGCCGCCAACACACCGGACGAAGCACGTGCGAAGGCCGACTCTATCCAGAAGGCATTGGCAGGCGGTGCCGACTTCGAGGCGCTTGCCAAGCGTTATGGGCAGACCGGAGAGAAAGTGTGGTTTACCGGACAGCAGTATGAATCTGCTCCGACCATGAGTCAGGACAACCGGACTTATATCAACGCTCTGCTGAACGGTGATGTAAATGCAACTCAGAACATAGCTCTTGCACAGGGTAACGTCATCCTTCAGGTATTGGACAAGAAGGCAATGACCGCCAAGACCACCGCTGCCGTCATCAAGAAGGTCATCGACTTCTCCAAGGCTACTCGCAGCGTCGCTTACAACAAGTTCTCCGAGTTTGTAGCCAAGAACACGACGGCCGACGATATTGAGAAGAATGCTTCCAAGTCCGGTTATCGTGTGCAGTCACTCAACGACATCTCTACCGCCGAGCATTATGTGGCAGGCATCCATGGTACACGGGATGCGCTCAAGTGGCTCTTCGATGCCAAGCAGGGGGATGTGTCTCCACTGTATGAATGTGGCGACAACGACCATCTCTTGGTAATTGTCCTCAATGCCATCCATCCGCAGGGCTTCCGTGCATGGGATGATGCCCAGGTGAAGGAAATCCTGAAGCGCGAGGTGATGAAAGACAAGAAGGCGGAACTGCTCATGGCGAAACTCAAGGGTGTCAGCAGCATTGCCGCTGCCCGGGCCAAGGGTGCCAAGGTGAGCACGGTCAATCAGATTACCTTTGCTTCTCCAGCCTTCGTACAGGCAACAGGTGCTGTCGAGCCTGCACTCTCTGGTGCCGTGGCAGCAACAGCAGCCGGCAAGTTCTCCAAAGCTCCTGTAAAGGGCAATGCCGGCGTGTATGTATTCCAGGTTGTCAAGAAGGCGATGCGTGCCGGTTCCAAGTACAACGAGCTGATGGTGATGCAGCAGACGGCCCAGCAGAATATGCAGATGGTCGGCAACTTCATGCAGGATCTTATTCTCAAGGCGAATGTCGTAGACAACCGGTATCTCTTCTTCTAACGGGAATGATACCTTATACATAAAGCGGATGTGCTCAGGCATATCCGCTTTTTTAATTGCTGTCACTTTTAACACTTTACACAACTTTCATATTATAAGCTGTTTATAATCTATCATCGCATGACAGCAGTGACGGCAACTTACGAACTTACATACGAACTTTTACCTAAGATGACCGGAAAGGCGGCGGGGAAAGTCATGTTTGGAAATCAATCTGTCTACCGGTTGCATTGATTTCCTGTTTTTCCTGGTTTATAAAGTAAGTTCTGGAAATCCACAAGACTGTACCGGGCAAGCCTGTCATACATTTCTCGGTATAACATCCAGACAATATACCGGCACTAATCTGTATGCGCTTGCAATCGCCTGCTTGATCAATTTCTTGCCGTTTCTTTGCAGCAAGTAGAAAGGGATAGACTGATGAAAGCCGCCTTCTGACAATTCCCTTTGTCAGGAGGCGGCTGCTTTGTGATAGACAGGAAATTCTGCCTGTTATTTCACAAACTTCTTCCGGTTCTGAATGTAAATGCCGGGAGGAAGTACGGTCCGATCCGTACCGACAAATCTGCCGTCGAGCGTATAGATGCGGTTGTCTGTCCCCTGCTGCTCTGTCGTGATGTCGTTGATACCGGCGGCTGTCAGATCCTTGAGATACTCGAAGGTGATTGTGCCGTCCGTGTTTTCTGTGATGTGAAAGAGCGGCTTGTTCACTGTGCTGTGGTTCAGCACGATGCTGCCGATATGGTCCGCATGGCTTGTCCCGGGAAACGGGTCTCCCGCATGGCTGGCATAGTATTTTTGCTGTTCCTCTTGAGAATGCACGCTATAGCTTGAAATGAGCTTTCCGTCGGCCGGAACGATTGTCATACCCGGCTTTCCCGGTGTATCATTGACGTGGTCATACATATTGACAGTCTCCGGCTCGTAGTTGACACGGTACACCAGCATTCCCTGTCCGAGAAGTTTGGAAGCCCATCCTTCTTTCTGAATGTTGTGAAGAATCAGATATTCTTTCTGATAGGTGGTCGGCACTTTCAGCGCATCGTCCTTGTGCAGGGTGATTTTCCGGGGAGTTTCCTGAATGGTTATAAGCGGTTTCCATCCCATGACATCTTTCTCCCAGGGGGTGTAGGGAGTCGGCGTGTAACCGTTGTCGGTGTACTCTCCGCCGTCCATCAGATCCCAGAGTTCCATGGTCTGGTCATCTTTCTCTGCAGCTTTATTGTAAGGGTAGAAGTCGGGCAGTCCCATTGTATGTGAAAATTCATGGCAGAACAGTCCGATACCGTTTATGCGTTTGAGGGGAGCAGAGGAAAACTTATGGCCTGGGTTGTAGTTCAACTCATTGCTTACCCCATAGCGGCAGACTGTTTTCCCACCCATCTTGAAAGGTGTTGTCGTACCCGATTTAGGCCATATAAAATCTGAGTTCTTGGGGGAAGCGTTCTGTCCGTACCCGGCATGAAGGACATAGACAAGGTCTACGTATCCGTCGTTGTCCCCGTCATAGTCGCTGAAGTTGACGCTGCCTTCTACGGCATGGCAGGCATCTTGTATCAGTTCTCCGATATTTGTGTCTTTGTTGGTACCGTCCTTACCATAGTAGCTGCTTGTCTTGGGAAGGGTGACAGGACCGACAACGACAAACTGCGGCGTGAACTGTCCGCCGCTCATGTCCTTGAAGTACTGTCTCACACTGCCATAGTTGCGTTTCTCGTTATTGCCGTAATCCGGCAGAGGTCCTGCGCTGGCATCGTGGTTGAAATAATCATTGAAGCTCTTCACCGGGTCAGGAAGAGAGAACTTCACGTCGCTGAACTGCGCCAGAATGACCAGTACTTTCGGACTGCCGCTGTGCGGAAAGTAGGGTGGGGTGTGCTTGCCGACAGCTCGTGTCTTCGCCTCTTTGTTCAGTCGTCTTGATATGCTGTCGAAGAAGGCATTGCGCATCGCTCCCTGTTTCCTGACAAGCTCTTTCTCTGCAGCCGAACGCTGGCCGTCGTTGTGTGCCAGCTGTCCGCTTGCTTTCAGCGTACCGTCTTTGCCGATTTCTGCAACATAAAAGTCCATCCCGACCTGTGTCAGCAGTGTCCCGTCAGCGGTGGAAACCCAGCTGAAATGCTCGTCACCGTACTGGTAAACGGTGAGCAGTGTTCCGTCCGACTGTGTTACCGTGACAGGTGTCGGGTTGGCTTTGGCCGCCCATGCCGCCAGTGTACACAGTGCCAGGCAGCACGACAATAAAATTTTCTTCATCATCAGTTTTCGCTTCTTCGTTCTTTTATAATTGTATTCTTATGCTTGATACAATGTGGATTGAAATAGTGACTGCAAATTTACGAAAACTTTTCGTAAATTACTTCATTTATCAGGAAGAATCGAATAAGGGTAATCTTTTCCATGAGAAGTGCGGAAAAGAAAAAATGGCTCAGTAGAAAAGAGGTGGGGAAATTTTCTTAATTAATATATTTTTCTTTCCT
>ERZ772955.1844-NODE-1844-length-12370-cov-3.760211_pt1 | contig 12370 bp, 23 predicted proteins | sample MGYA00511133_ERZ772955 | MGnify/ENA primary metagenome ERZ772955 (study PRJEB29015, sample SAMEA2737914) | human oral metagenome | biome: human oral; feature: human-associated habitat; material: dental | place: China | collected 2149 ... | reverse complement strand
ACAGTTCTAATTGTACATTTTCAACATCTAACCCCAAAGCATAAGTAAGAAGTATGAATAACAATACTGCTATGTCTATTCTCACATTCATGTTATTGTATCTTTTATAAATAACTTTCCTCTTCTTTTAAGGGTCTATTTTATCTTTTGATGCCCCTTCTTCTATTTTTATAATTTCTACTTTCATTTGCTATTTTATATTAATTTCTACCTTGTAACCTTTATTGCGAAGATATGTGGCGATATACTCATCATCACGAATATCTTTAAGTACGTCAAAAAGGTACTCTTTTACATACTTGGCAATAGCTTTAGAAGAAGCCAATTCTATATGCTGAGATATGAACTCACATTTCTCTGTCCTACCTAATTGATTAAACTCGTATTCTAGTCTTTTATAATCGATATCTTCATACAGCTCAGATATGTCACCTTGATGGTAATATTCTCCATTAACACCCTTTGCCGTCCCATCACAGTAGTACTGCCTTAGTTCTACTACCTCACCTGTCTCTCTAAGTTTTGCTTTCATGTCTTTTTTTATATGGAGTATTTTTATTGGTTCATTCTTGTTCTTCCTGTTCGGCTGACGTAAAGAGTTTCCGATAGGAACGATACTTCTTCTCTTCATAGGCTAAATCTTCCTCGTAATGCTCTGCATCTTGATACCAGTTCCTGAAACAGTCTGGACATAGCCAGTAATTCAATACGGCGACATAATAACCTGTATGCGGTGCATGACCACAACGGTCGCAGACACCGATTGCTCCAAAACGTGCTGTCTTGCTTAATAGTTCCGTTCTGTCAATCTTCAGGACTCGGAATCCTTTTTCATTTTCTACTGTTTCCATTTTTTCTCCTTTCAGTCTCTATTCCACATCAACCTCATAATTCAAATCAATGACATGGTCTTCATGAATGTGATCTTTCAGCCATTTAAAAGCATCTCCTGGTTGATCGTCAAAATCTTCAAAAGGATTGCCTGATCCATGTTCTGCCAAGTCTTTGAGAGCTTCATATTCTTTTTCACTAACTTCAACGTTACCTAATGTTGCAGTGTAGGTAACCTTTACTGTTAAATTCTTTATTGTCTTCATATATCAACTTTTATTGGTTATTTTACTTTTTCTTATGTGATATTATTGCAACGTGGCAAGCTATGAAAAATAACAGTTCTAATTGTACATTTTCAACATCTAACCCCAAAGCATAAGTAAGAAGTATAAAGAATAATACTGCTATGTCTATTCTCACATTCATGTTATTGTACCTTCTATAAACAACTTTTCTCTTCTTCAATCTATTCTTTCAAAAGTGTATACGACCACCCATGGATTTCTTTTCCATGTACCTTCGCCACTCACCATGTCAATTAGGTAAGTAAATGCTTCACGTGCACTTAGAAAAGCTACATCAAGGGCATATCCTATACTTTTGGAAACATAGAACAAGTTCTTTTGGTCATAAGATTGCCAAACACCCTCACGCATAATATCATCGTCTGATATATCTTGCAACCGCTCCACCTTAACATCTGTAATTCTAATGTGGCGTTTCATTAAGTTGGCTCTAACGAACATCTTATTATTCCAACCTGCTGACTCCGTCATAAACCCATTTCCGACCATTTCAAAATCGGCATTAGGATATAGTTTTTTGTAGCATTGTGCTATTGCCACCACTTCGCCAACCTTATAAGGAAGATGTTTCTTTGTTTCTTCCCAATTACCAAGCGACACGTTATCTTTCAGCACTCGCCTTGTCATTGTTTTCTGCCCTGCAAGTACCGCCTGCGTGAGGCAGTACTTGTCATTAAAAAATATCTTCTTAGTCATAATCTTCTAATATTTTTGCTTTAATCTTCTTTGCTTGTGCAAAAGAGCCTCTCCAAGGCAATCATCCGTCATACACTGTAGCCCATGGTAGATACCATGCTTTGTTTTCTGGTTTAATTGGCATACTATTATCCTCTCGTTATTACTAATTTCAGAAGTTAAAACTAACAATCTCGTCTATAGACTCAAACTGTGGCTCGCCTAATAGTTCCTGGCATACATTGATTATATCAAAAGCCATGTCATCAGCTTCTTTATTAGACTCACTGCCAATTTTTTCTATCATTGACTCTTTGATGTATTTTAGTTCCTTATCACTAAACTCATCATCAAATTTACCCTCAGTCCGTCGTGCTGTTATCTCAATAGTATAGCCATCCTCTCGTTTGAATGACATTCTAAGTTTACCAGCATTCATTCTTTGACACTGGCTAACCATTGCATCTAATTGGTTAGCCAAATTTGTATTATCTTTCATATCAAATATTATTTGCAGAGTATTATCTAATTAATCGTTTTTAATAGAAGTATTCCATTCTTCAAGATCTTCTTCTGTTATACTTTCATCTTCTGTTATACTTCCATCTTCTGTTATTTTTCCGTTAACTAATCTATACCAAGTGTCTGCCTTGATGTTTGTTCCATCTACCTTTAATACTTTTATATCCTTTATAGGATATACCTCGCCACAGCCTTCTTCTCTTTCAGTAATAATTATCCATGAACCTAACTTACCACCACCTTTACTTTTTATTCCACTTACAAGTGCAATAGAATCTTTTCTATTCGCCCTTGCGAACGATTCTTTACCAGTTACTATTGCCACAGAACCTTCCTCGGTACTTATGGATATAGAAGAATTTCCTGTGTTTACAGCGACAGAACTCTCTCCATAGCTGTTTGCTACCGTATGTTCTCCTGTGTTTACAGCGACAGAACTTTGTGCACAACTATTCGCAACTGAATGACTTCCTGTACATGCTACAATAGAACTTTGTCCGCAACTATTCGCAACTGTATCCTCTCCAGTGCTTGCTACAATAGAATTTTGAGCATTATTATTTGCTAGTGAATAATTCCCTGTACTTGCAGCGACAGAACTTTTTCCACGACTGTTTAATCCAGAACATCTTCCAGTGATTGCTACAATAGAACTCTCTCCACCACTCTTTATTTCAGAAAAATCATGTATACAGCTAAATATGTTATGGTCGCCTGAAGAACAAGACGTTTCTTCTTTTTCTTTTATTTCGTCTTCACTGTCCATATATCCATCCCAATCTATTGGTTCCAATTCTTTCTGAATTTTGTAGCATAGTTTCAAGGGTTTGTAAAGAATTAATAATGCTATCACCGTTATTGTAAGAATGACGAATATACGTACATCACCAATAGTTGTATTCCAATAAGCGTCCACAATGTTTGATAATATTTTTTCCATTTAATTGAGGTATTTATTGTATATGGTTGCAACTTAATCTTAAGCATTAATGTTTTCTGTCTAAGAGTTTTCAACGTCTGATGCAATAGAATTTGCTTTATTATTCTTTGTTTCTTTCTCTTCTTGTAGTTGTTTATAAGTTTGCAAAACTTCTCTTAAGTACGACATATTTTCATTGACTCTAATAATCCATTTTAGAATACGATAGAGGATAATCAATAATGATACACCTATTAGGATTAAGGAAATTGATCCTACAGCATAGCCAGCAACTACTTCCTCGACATAGCTACTTAAAAGTAATAAGCTACTCATCTTACTTTTCTCCTTTCTTCTTTGTTTGTAATACTATCATCCATTATGATTTCTATGAAAGCTCTAAGGATATTCTTTTTATTTTTAAAGCAATCATAAAGTCCTGCCTCCTTTATAAGAAGTATCATTTGTTGTATAGTTGTGTAGACTGCCCATAGCAGCATCACAAGAAATATTATTCTTAAAATCATGATCTTGTTTCTTTTATTAATATCTTACATCATCATCACCTAAGGTGTTCTTAACCTCGTAGTAGATACTTGCTGCCAAACCGATGACAACGGCAATAATTACAATAAGTATTATATTCTCCATGTTTTACTGTCTTGTCAATAAGTCTTTCCAATAGAAGCGGATACACTCAAAACCATCATACAAGCTGCTCATATCAACTACAGAGCTGTCTTTAATCATTTCTCTGAGTGTATTAAACATAACCTCTCCACACTGGTTGTTGTGGAAATAGCAGAGTATCTTTTTATATTTCTTTGCTATTTTTCCTAACTCTGTAAATGCTGAGAAGTCCCCCATGATGTAACAGTCTGCATTATCAGTGTTTTTTTTCTGTGCAGCCATATAAGAACACCAAGCCATATAATCCAAAGAGTCATGAAAAAACAATGCTATATCATTGCTTTTCCCTCCAGACACAATGGTCAATCCCTTTTCTCCAACTGATACAGGATATTGCATTAGACTCCTATTGTAGAACTCATAACCTTTTTTTGAGTTCTCAATACCAATCCCCCTATATTTCCTGTTCAGACTCTGAAATTCAATCACCCTAATAGGGAGATTTACGATATTCCAGTCAATCCCTTCTTCCAGAAGCTCGTCTCGAATTATTTTCTGTGACGAGGTCTGATTATGAGAAACCTTCACCTCTCTGATATTACGCATCAGAGATATTCGGTACTTTTCTAAATTCTTCATTCCCACATTAATTTAAGTTCATATTTAGAGCAGCTTATAAAGAAAGACTAAAGTGTCAAGTTTAAATCTATCCTTATGTATTTTTACATACCACTCTTGTTTATTTGTTTTATCAAAGTAAGTTATTGGTATAGGATAAATCCTTGCCTTAAGTCGTATCAAAGTTTTTATTTGTCTCTTAATTGAGTTTGTACGTTACCGAGTTTGTGACTCTACTATTTCCCAAAGCTCTTTTGAAGTTCTCCCCTCAGAGAAGAAATCACTTATATCCTTTGAGCTTTTATCACCTGATAATGGTAAGACAACTCTATTTGTTTTGTATGCCTTCCATTCTTCCACACGTAGTGATGATTCTCTTTTTCCAGTCTCATCGCAATCATAGAGAAATACGATATGGTTAAACCTCTTACTCAACTCTTCTATCATGGAAGGTTGCAGATGAGCAGTTTCGCTATTTAAGCTTATTGCATTAAAGCCGTGAGCTGCCAAAGACAAAACATCCTTTTCTCCACCTGTTATAAAAACATAGTTTCCATTTTGTGGAAGTTGTTCCCAACCAAAAATGTATGGTTTAGGGAGTTTCCCTGCGTATAGAAATCTTACAGGTGATTTTGGCATATATATTTTTATGCCTTTTCCTCTATTGAAGAGATAAGCGAAAGCAGGCTTTGCCTTTCCTCCGTACACATTATATTCTTTACCGTTCTCTTTCTGAAACTTACAAGAATATATGCTTCTGACATTATACCTATCCAGAGTCTTTCTGTTTATACCGTACTGGCTCCAGAATTGTAAGTCTTCTGGTATAAAATTTTTATAGGCTGGAGAAAAAGATACTATATTCTCTTTCTCTAACAATGGGGACTGAACTCTCCAGGTTGGTTTTTGATTGTTGGTACAAGCTGCTTCTCCAAAGATGCACAATCCCATTTCGCTATCAATCTTCTTCAATATCTCAACAAAAGAAGTTTTTGTGTCTAAATTGAAGATTCTGCCAGCTATGGTAAAGCAGTCACCAGACCATTCAGAAGAGCCATAATCCTTCATATAGAACCTGTCACCAGCACTTTCCTTGTGTAAGTATAAGTGACAGCTTGGATTACTATCTTCACGAAATGTATTTAGAAAGTTTTTCTTTCTAACAGCTTCTCCGAAGAAATGTTCAAAGACTCCGAGTCCACCATTTGTCCTCTCCAGTATTTTTTCAGCCTCTTTCATGTTTATTGTTTTAAGTTTTTAGTAAGGGAAAAGGAATTTATGTGGATATACTTTCAATCCTCTATCAGAGAAGAGGATTTCTCCTTGTAGTTTTAGGTAGCATATTCTTATCATATCATTATTCCACAAATTCTTATTATGAATTGCGATATACCCTTTTCCTGTTCTTTGTCCCTCTGTAAGATATATTGTTTCAGAGGTCTTATTGTTCCTCTTTATATATCTCTTACATTTCTTGATAAACTGTTTAATTTCTTCATCAGAGGAGAAATAATAACCTTCCATTTTTATCATTTCATTGCCCATTGGCTGTAGCCATGAAGGTCTCCCAGCACTTATATAGACATTATAAACAATCGTCATGGGTTAGGCATTATTTAGCTTTCTTTCTATAAACCTTTGCAGAGCACTCTTCTTGTAGTAAACCCTCTTTCCAACTTTACAGCGAGGTATTTTTTCTCCAAGATTATATAGAGTTCTTTTTGCCAGATGCAGAAACTCTGCTGCTTGATCTATCGTGAGGTAAACCTCATTTGGATCAACATCCGTGTTTGGCGTGATAACCAAGATTTCCTGGGCTATCATTTTCGCGTCTCTTCGCGTTAACATAGGCTGTTTACTTTTCTCTTGTTACAATTACCGTCCTTGTATCTCTGTCAGATCTAACCATGTACTTACGGTCTAATGACATACTGATACCAGAAGCAGCACTTCTTACTGATAAAATCTTCTCCATCGGAAACGCAATCGTTTGTCCGATTTCCATCTTACGCAATGGTCCACTAATTTTAATACCCATACTTATTATTTATTATTTAATACTTATTATTATGCTGCAAAGATAGAAATAATATTTCAAAACATGAAATATAAAATGTCTTTTTTTGAAATAAAGTTTCAAAATATACCATAACATGTTGAATATCAATGATTATCTTTAATATTCAAATAAAGATTAATAATATGTTTACAGAAACAGTAATAAATAATATTCGTAAGATAATGAATGATAGTAACTTAACACAAGCTGCTATGGCATCTTACATTGGTATTTCACCTTCTCAGTTTAGTAAGATATTGAGTGGTACTGTTCAGTTAAGCCTAAATCAACTTTCAAATCTTGCAACTTCCCTTTCAATTCGAGAAATTGATATAATAACATATCCAGATAGATATGTTTCTGAAGATAATATTCCTTCAGATTCTCCAGAGGTTTCCTTACAGATTAAACTAAAAAAAGATAAGAGAGATCAAGTAATGCGCCTTATCTTTGGTGATAATGATATTGAGATTTTAAACAAATAAAAAAGGTTCCAGAATTTCTGGAACCTTATGTTTTGTTTGTGAAGATATTATTATTTTACCATCCTCTGTAGTTCTTCGACTGCAGAAGGGATTCTTTCTATGGTTTTTGTTAGTTTCATTTCTTCTTTTGTCAATCTCATAAATTCCTGCTTTGTAACTTTTTTTCTAACAAACCATCTTTGTATAATGTTATAATGATCGTCATGTAACCATAGCTCCCATCCAAGACTTGTTATATAATTAAATGCTGCAATAGGAACTTCAAAACTTATAATATTACCTTCATCATCTTTCATTGGTTCCATATTAAGCGTTGTATTTTCTCCTAAGAAAGGAACAAATACGTCTTGTTTTCTTGTAGTATCTTTCATTCTCACAACACTAAAATCAGTATAGTAATACACCATTTCTGGCGCAGCCTTAGCTGTTGCCACTTTATTCTGTGCATTTGCTACCACTGCCATTGTTGCAATGGCTATTATTAACAATAACTTTCTCATAACTTTTATTGCTTAGTTGATTTATAGTTTATCGACCAGAGTACAGCCTATCTACGAAAACCTTTATGTGGTTGGATTTCTTCATCATCGCCCATAGAAAGCTTGTAGTTTTCAATTTCTTCTTGTAAGTTCTTAGAGTGTTCCTCAAACATGAAGTCTAAGAAAGGAACTTCGCTTTCTTCCTCCTGTGATGTTTTTAATGTTTTTATATATTCTGCCTTATCATCTTTTACAACTTTACTTGGGACTAATCCGAATTCGTATTGTAGATGATTCATAATCAATCTCGACATTCTTCCATTGCCATCTACCCAGGGATGTATCGTAACAAGTTTCAAGTGAGCATAGAAACTCAATTTATATTGTTCGTATATATCAGGATTTTCTAACAGATCCTTCCGTCTTTCATTAATCTCTTTGCAGAATTCTTCTAACTTCTGTGGTACTTTTTGGTAATTCATATATGTTCTTCCACCAGCACCGGCTGTAACATTCACAAGGCGTAAGTCACCTCTTGAAGAGTCGAACGAACCACCAAAGCCATTAACTTCTCCACCTGTTCTCCGCATAACAAGTGCAGCTAAATGTTTAAGTACACCAACAGAAATCGGTGTATGTGCTTTAGCTAACTCCATACTTCTCTCGTAAGCAGCTTTTAAGTCAAGGTTCATATTTTGCTCTATGATACTTTTTCCTTTGGCTGAAAGTCCTTCATCAAAGAGCAGCTGATTATCAATCTCTGTCATTGTTGACCCTTCAATGGCAGTTGAATGAGTTACGATTGAATATAGATAAAACTTGTTATAGTCTATCTGATCTTGGAAGCCCAGCTTTTTATGTTCTTCCAGTATGTTTATGAAGTCTTTCCTATTCATCGGTATCTTCAAATAAGAGATATATGATTTAATTATAAACTCTGTTGTTTAATATATATCTTCAACATTTCTATTAAATATTTAAAGTCTAAATTTTCTTTTTTGATCTTCAGATAAGAATAAACTTGATTTTGTTAATCTCAGAATGTTATTCAAATCTTTTTCTAATAAGGCTCCTCTATTTTTAGCTTTTCTTGCAATCATCTTTTTCTTATTTATTTGAAAGAACTCAGTACAATCCAAAAAGCTATCATACATTAGTAATTTTGGATAATCATCTTTTAATAGTATATATTGATATCCCTTCATTATATCATTATTCTTAAAGGGCGGTATCTTAGAATTAATCAAATATGCTCCATATATATCTCCTTTAGATGTTACGCCAATTATTACCATATATTTTATCCTTGTTTTATATTGTCCACCCAGAGTGATACCATCATTTTCATCAAGTTCCATTTCGATAATATCTCCTTTAGATAGTCTAACAGGATTTTTTATTTTATTTTCACTTTCTATCTTTTCTCGTAACTTAGATAGATTTTCTTGAACATCATCAAACATTATGCAAGTGCCTTTTTAAGAACTTGTTTATCTCGAATATATTCTATCATATCTTCTGATGCACCACCAGAACGTGCTATATCAATTAGTGTGAAAATGTCTTTTTCTGGGTCGTCCTTCATTTTTTCTATGATAGAATTATAGACTTTATCATGAGTCATTTCCGAAAGTTTCTTAGAGTTTATGTTACCATATTTTTTTATAGTATCATCTAATATTTTCATATCAATAATAGTGAGTAAATCAGTATTACATTTCTGTAAGGCTGTTGCTTTCTGATTGAGAACTTTTATTGATTCACCAAACTCTTTTAACTCATCACACTCATCAAATTTATCTCCATTTTCTATCATCTTCAACACTTTATATGTAAGAGTTGGAACAGGTCCTCGATCTCTTGCTTTGAAAGTGTCATCAAATATAGTTTTTCCATACGATACAAGTGATTCTCTTTGTGCAAAGTATAAAAGTTTTGAGAGTTTTATGTAGTCAACTCCTTTAGGCATATTATTTAGTACATATAGTACAACAGCCTTAATCTTTTTAATCTGCTCTATTGTTTTCATCTTACTTCTATTTTTATTGTTATCATACTTAGTAATAATAACAAAATAGATTATACCAGCATTTTAATAGCGAATTAAACGCTTTAATCTATGTCTGATTATAAACTCTGACCATGATCATGGAACCACGCAGGAGCATCACGATAATTGGTATCCCTTTTTCTGTAGCTGCTTTTAGAGCTGCTATTCTTCTTGTATTTCTTACTCTGCTTTTTCTTATTATCACCAGTTAAGGCATCATATACCTTATAACCTACATAAGCTACGAATAATGTTGTTAAGTCCATAATTACTCCCTTTCTTTTATTTGGTTAATAGTTCTTGTTTCTTTATTATGTCACAAATATATTTCGACAAGTTTTTAGGTTTAATCTTATCAAGTATAAGCTCTGTTTCATGATCCAGGGAAACAGAAACTTTCTTTGTGATGATCCTTATATTTCGTTTAGGAATATTTCTTTCCCTTAGGATACGGTATATAGTTTGTTCTGAGGCTACACCTGTCATTTCACAGATCTGTTTTATGGTGTATTTCTCAGACCTATATAGTCTTACGACCTCTTCCTCCTGTTCTAAGGATATTAATTTCATACTAGTAGAATTTTTGTTTCCAGGGCATTTATAATATTCATGAGCATATCTACTCCTATATTATATCTACCTTCCTCAATTCTTATAAAATTAGTCTCAGATAGCCCTGTTCTATATTGTTACTTTCTATGTTACAAAGTTAGTATTTATTTTTGATTAATCAAAGTGTTTTCCTACTTATTTTTGATACAATATAGTTAAATATTGTAAACACACATAAGATAATATATTGAAAATATCGTATATAGTTTATATTTACGTATAAAATTATACAGCTCACAGTAAAAACTGCAATGAGCTGTATAATATCTGGAATGTTTATTTTCTTTTCTTTGGAAGAGACCAACCTCTTAATTTTGCAACAGTTTGATTAAACTTCATCCAAATATCTTCATCTAAGAACTCAAAGTGCATTGTTCCTTTTTTGAAAGCTTTTATACGGAAGAAGTTCCATTCATACCATGTTCCCCAGCTCTTCCTGGTATCGTTGATAAATCTGTTTAACCCTATATGTTTATCGTAATCGGTTCCAGTGATGTAACATAATGCTTTAAGCACATCTTCAATTTGTTGTTCGTGGCTTGAATAGGAAAGGCGTACATAATCTGTTGGATATCGAGTATCATAGCTTGTCATATAGGGAACTATGAATTTCTTATTTACCATATAGTTTGCATTTGTCTTCCACTTCTCGCCTGCTGTTGAGTTATCAGCAGAGAATGAACAGATTGTGTCGAATGCCTCTTCAATAGCTTTATCCATTCTTTGACTTGTTGTCTGAATAATCATGTTGAGAACCTGGTAGATATTGTGCATTGTAAAGGGGACGTATGTCTGTTGTTCAACAAATCTATTAATCTGCTCACGTAGTCTCTGTGTGGCATATTTTTCCATGTTCAGTTTGCGAAAAATTCTTCTCCAGTAATACTTCTGTAATGCTTTCTTGTATTGCTGTCTACTTATGCGTACAACGCTATTAGAAGCATTTACAGTTACAAATCTCACAGGTAAGTATCCATCACCTTCTCCTCCAAAACAAGCTATTGAATTAATCTTTTCAGCAGCTGCCATTGTTTCGTCGAAAAGGCGTACAGCAGAGATATAGCGGTTAACCATATCACGCACCACATTATATTGTACAAGCCCTTCTGTCTCGTTAGCATCAAGTATATCTGCTTCATTTGAAAACATATAGTCTGCAAACTCTTCTACTCCTTCACCTTCCTTGTAGAGTTTTACCATACTAACTGTAACATCAGTGTTGCGTTCTGCATCTTCAAAGACACTGCCCAGATATTCTTCACAACCATAAAGCTCTATTGTTTCAAGTAATTTTTGTTTAGTGCTATTATCTTGCCACCCTCGACTAACGCTATGACTATTGCATAGTGCAATGATTACACATCCTGCTGGTGCTATTTCAAAAGCATGAAGAATATGTCTGATACCATCAGAGAATGGTGGGTTCATTACGATGTAATTAACATGGCTTACTTGTTCCGTTGTAACAGAAAGGAAATCATCAGTGAGAATTTCACATTTCCCTGTCAAAAGTTTCTGTAAGTTCTTGTCTTTCTCACAGGCAATAACTTTAGCAGCTCCATTTGCTTTGAGCCAGTCTACTATATTCCCTTTTCCTGCAGACGGTTCAAGTATGGTCTTTCCGATAAAGTTTTCACCCATCATCATAGTGTTAATAACTTCTTCTGGTGTAGGATAAAAATCCTGATTAGCTGTGAATAGTTTCATATTTATATATTGTTTTGATTAGACTAAACCTTTTATGCCCATATAGACAGAGCGGGACACTTTCTTATTATATAGTTTATCGCTTGTTGCAACTTTATGAATTCCGCCAAGTGAATTTGCAAGATTATGGACGTATCTGTTTGAAATGTCAAGTAACCTTTCCTTTTTCCTCTCTCCCCAGTTATACACAGGTGTGCCAAACTCTGGATATCGTCCATTAGATCTTTCTACTACCATTGATAAGATTTTACTTCTAATTCTTTCATTCTGTATACGAATATCATCTAAACTTTTACCACGTCTTTCCATAATGATTTTGTCGGTCTTTATCCTGTTGACTGCAGTTTGTTATATTTATTGAATATCGGGTTTCTGGAGCTGGTAGCCTTATAATATTTTTCCATTTCCGTCTGCCCGAGTTTTTTTTTAATGTTTCATCGGTACATCTTTTCGCCGTATAGCCTTTTTACGTCGC
>ERZ772955.1842-NODE-1842-length-12374-cov-10.488433_pt1 | contig 12374 bp, 9 predicted proteins | sample MGYA00511133_ERZ772955 | MGnify/ENA primary metagenome ERZ772955 (study PRJEB29015, sample SAMEA2737914) | human oral metagenome | biome: human oral; feature: human-associated habitat; material: dental | place: China | collected 2149 ... | reverse complement strand
GCTGCGCGCCCCGCGCGCTCCTCGGCCTCGCCCTGCTCCCAGATGCGCCGCGCCTCGACCTCGCCGTCCAGACGCACAGCCACCCGTACATCCTGCTCGTCAGGACCGTCCTCATCCCACGCAGCGATGATGGCACGGGCTTCAGCCGCCACATTCGCGAGCCTCGAGGTCTGCCCCGCAGCCCCGAGCGCGGGGATGTCGAACACCCACCACGACCCTTCCGGGTACGCCTCGCGGTGGGCAACCACCTCATAGGCCCTGCCATCAGTCGTCTTCGCGCCCATCACTTCCACTCCTCCCGTCAGGCCGCCCGCGGGTTACCGCAGTCGACCCCGCAGACCCCGCCCTGCCGTCTCCTGATATCAAACTGGACTGCCGGGCACGGGAGCGGCGGCCGGGCCAAGTCCGCTCGCGTTACTTGACCCTTCTCAGGGCGCCGGCGGTGGGCTCGGGGAGGAAGACCGAACCCTGGTCCTTGCGCACGCCGACCATCTGAGCCACCTCCGCCCGGGAGAGCCCCGCATCGAGGAGCTGGCGGCCGAGAGACCTGGCGAGCGTTGGGGTCTCGGGCGCCAACTCATCGCTGCCGGGCTCGTGGATCCGCCAGCCCCTGTCCCGCATCTGGCGGGAGAACCTCTGCCGGTCACCCGAGGTCGCCTTCTTGAGCTCAACGGCCCGCTCACAGATCGCCTGCATCGAGGTTCCCCATTCGGCCTTGAGGTCCATCAACTTCCCCAGGGACAGGTTCGACAACTCGGACCTGATGACCTGCTCGGGCATGAGGAACTCGGCGGCGAAGGCATTGGCCTGCCCCTCGGCGTCGGCGCCAATGTAAGTGGAGTGGAGGATGAGGTGGCCGAGCTCGTGCGCAAGGGTCCAACGACGACGGTCGGTCGGCATGGCGGCATTGACGAGGACGACGGCGTGCTCGCCGGCCCACTGCGACATTCCGTCGATCCGCTGTGTCCCGAAGCTCTCCTCAACGACGAGGACTCCCGCGGCCTCAAGCCAACGCACCAGGTGGCGCACGGGGCCGATCGGCATCTGCCATGAGGCGCGCTGCATCTGGGCGGCCTCCTGAGGTGTCTGCTCATCCGGGTCCAGGTTGAGGACGTGCCGGCCCGGTTCGAGGGGAACGCGCTCAAGAAGGAAGCTGGAGTGCATGCGGAGCTCGTTGACCTTGGCCTCGACGCGCTTCCAGTCCGCAGGTTTCGCCGTGGCCTTCCGGCGCATGTGAGCATCGGCCGCGATCCCGCCGCGCATCTGGAAGTCGTGCGCCAGGAACGGGGCAGTCACGCCCAGGGCGTCGGCGAGCTTGCGGACGATCTCCTTGTCCGGTTCTCGCATGTCGTTCTCATAGCGCGACAGTGCCGCTTGCGTGATGCCCGCTGCGTCGGCGAGCTCGGTCTGGGTCATCCCTCGGGCGCGGCGCAGGACCAGCAGGGACTCGGCCACGGCGATACTCATGCGAGGTCCTCCTCGTCGTCGGCCTCCGTGAGGACAGCACTGAGGTCCAACTGCGGCAGACGCGGCTCAACCGAGCTCCAGGTGAAACCAGCTTCCTTCTCCTCGTCACGGTCGAGGCTGATCTTCCAGATGGCACGCTGCGTCCCGTCACGCAGGGAGACAACCGCGGCGCCAGGCTCCCGGGTCTCCTCGTCCCACTCGTAGCCGAGCGCGAGGCTGTACTGCTCCAACCCGTCGAACGTAGCCGCCCCCGGAGCCCAGAAGGCAAGTGAGGACGCGGTCGGGTACGAGGCAATCGTGTCGTCCAAGTGATGCCGTTTGATCCGCGCCCGGTAGGACATGCCGATGATGATCTCCCGCACCGGCGGCTCGTCAACGATGCGGATGCCCTCCAAGGCATCGACCAGGGCGATGAGCCGGCCCCAGAGCCGTTCGTGCATGACCGCTGCCGTGCTCCGTGAGGCGAAGCCCGCCAACCAGTCCGGGTGCTCGCGGCGGAAGACAGCGTAGTCCTCGCGCGCACCCGCAACAGCATCGACGAAGGCCTGCAGGAAGTCTGAGCCGAGGTCGTCGAGGACCTTCTGCTCCGCCGGGTACCCGCCGTCATTCATGTCAGAAAATATACCACCACTTCCTCTGCTGGCCGCCTACCATCCGACAGCCGTCACGGTCGGCGTCGTCGGACAACGTGCGCCTGGCGATGGAGGTCGCAGGCAGGTGGCACACTGCCCTCCGTACCCCTTCCCGACGACGACGAGGCCCACCCGATGAGCAAGGAAACCGAGCGCGCCGCGCTCCACAGGACGATCTGGCAGGTCGCCAACGACCTGCGCGGAAGCGTGGACGGCTGGGACTTCAAGGCCTACGTCCTCGGCTTCCTGTTCTACCGGTTCATCTCGGAGAACCTCACCGACCATGTCAACCGCACCGAGAGGGAGGCGGGAGACCCGGACTTCGACTACCGCTACCTGGCGCAGGAGGATGCTGAGGGGATCCGCCAGGGCCTCGTGGAGGAGAAGGGGTTCTTCATCCTTCCGGGCGAACTGTTCGCCAACGTGCGCGAGCGGGCCGCCCGGGACGAGAACCTCAACGAGACCCTCGCCAGGATATTCAAGAATATTGAGGCCTCGGCGATGGGCGGCGGGTCGGAGAACGACTTGCGCGGCCTCTTCGACGACGTCGATGTCAACTCCACCAGGCTGGGCCGCACCGTGGCCCAGCGCAACGGAAAACTCGTGAGGCTGCTCAACGCGATCGGCGACCTCGACCTGTCCTACGGGGACACAGCGATCGACACCTTCGGGGACGCCTACGAGTTCCTCATGACGATGTACGCCTCCTCGGCGGGCAAGAGCGGCGGCGAGTTCTTCACCCCGCAGGAGGTCAGCGAGGTCCTGGCGCGGATCGCCGCCGACGGCAGGAGCCGGCTCAACCGGGTCTACGATCCGGCCTGCGGCTCGGGCTCGCTGCTGCTGAAGTTCGCGAATCTTGTCGGCAGGGACAACGTCGGCGGGTTCTTCGGCCAGGAGATCAACCTGACCACCTACAACCTGTGCCGGATCAATATGTTCCTGCACGACATCAACTTCGAGAGCTTCGACATCGCCCACGGGGACACGCTTACCGACCCCGCCCACTGGAAGGTCGAGCCCTTCCAGGCGATCGTCTCTAATCCTCCGTACTCCACGAAGTGGGTCGGCAAGGACGACCCGGCCCTCATCAACGACCCGCGCTTCGCCCCGGCGGGGGTGCTCGCGCCGAAGTCGCGAGCGGATCTCGCCTTCACCATGCACATGCTCTCGTGGCTGGCGGTCGACGGCGTTGCGGCGATCGTCGAGTTCCCGGGCGTCCTGTACCGCGGGGGCGCGGAAGCCAAGATCCGCAAGTACCTTGTGGAGAACAACTATGTCGATGCGGTTATTCAGCTGCCGCCGGACCTGTTCTTCGGCACGACGATCGGCACTTGCATTATCGTGCTCAGGAAGGCGAAGAAGGACAACGCGGTCCTGTTCGTTGACGCTTCGAAGCAGTTCGTCCGACAGGGAAATAAGAACAAGCTCTCCCCTGAGAACCAGGAGGCGATCCTCGGGATGCTCCGGGAGCGCGCCGACGTCGAGTACACGGCCGCGCTGGTGGACGCGGAGCGTATCGTCGACAACGGGTACAACCTGTCGGTGTCCGCCTACGTGGAGGCCGAGGACACGCGCGAGGTCATTGACATCGCCGAGCTCAACGCCCGGATCAGGCGGATCGTCACCCACCAGGCGGAGCTCCGCGCCGGCATCGATAAGATCGTGGCCGACCTGGAGGGAGACGAGAAGTGAGCCGCATCGACGACATGATCCATCAGATGTGCCCGGATGGGGTCGAGTACAAACCGCTCGGAGAGATCGCAGAGCTCCGCCGAGGAACCGGCATGCCTAAGTCAACATTCATAGACAATGGTGTTGCTGCCATCCATTACGGTCATATATATACAAAATATGGGGCGCACACAGCGCACACATATGCCCACGTCACCCCGGCGCACGCAGGCAAACTGACACCCGTAGCATCAGGAGACCTCGTCATCGCCAACACAAGTGAGAATATTGAGGATGTTGGCAAAGCAGTTGCATGGATGGGGAGCCAACCTGCCGTAACCGGAGGGCACGCAACCGTCCTGTCAACCGATCAGGACACCAAGTTTCTTTCACACTACTTCCGAACGGCTCGGTTCAACTCCGACAAACGCAGGTACGCGTTCGGAACGAAGGTAATCGAACTCTCAACCTCAAATCTCGCAAAAATATGGGCCCCGATCCCTCCGCTTGAATTGCAACACGAGATCGTGACAATCCTGGACAAGTTCGTTGCCCTGAAGGCGGAACTGGAGTCAGAGCTGGAGGCGCGCCGACAGCAATACGCCTATTATAGGAATCATTTGATCTGGAAGAGCAACGCTCCTCAAGTTGCCCTTAGAGATGTTGGCGCACTGACTCGAGGACGACGGTTCACCCGCAAGGATATTGCCGATCAGGGGATCCCCGCGATCCACTACGGCGAGATCTACACAACCTACGGCATTTCAACTCGCAAAGCCATCTCACACGTGGTTTCAGAGCGCACACAGAGTCTCCGATACGCTGAGCCAGGCGACGTTATTATCGCTGGAGTCGGAGAGACTGTGGAGGAGGTCGGGATCGGCGTAGCGTGGCTCGGAAATCACCCCGTCGCCTATCACGATGATTCCTTCGCCCTCCATCACCAGCAGGATCCGCGGTACATCTCACATGTTCTACGCACGTCGGAGTATCATCGCCAGAAGGACAGGTTCGTCTCGCGCGCCAAGGTCAAGCGACTCTCAGCGCGCGGTATTGAGCAGATTACGATCCCCCTTCCTCCGCTCTCGGAGCAGCGACGGATTGCCGACATCTTGGGAAACTTCGACTCACTTGTTTCCGATATCTCGTCTGGGATCCCGGCGGAGATCGAGGCGCGTCGGCAGCAGTACGAGTACTACCGGGACAAGCTCCTCACGTTCCCGGAGAAGGCGGTCTGAGGGTGAGCGGCAAGCACATCGAGCTCTTCCTGGTCGACGGGGAGCCCGGCGGCATCACCACCGCCGATGTCGCGGGCTGGACCGGCCACGTCCTCACAGGCTCCCGTTCCGACCTCACCCGCCTCCTCGCCCGGGATGACGCCAACCGCAACGGTGTCTACCTGCTCCTGGGCGAAGACCCCTCATCCATTGAGAGCACCACCTGCTACATCGGACGCACTGAGTCCTTCACAGCCAGGTTCCGCGACCACGACCGCAACCGCGACTGGTGGGACCGCGCCGTCCTCATCTCAAGCCGGGACGACTCCTTCAACGAAGGGCACTGGGGCTATCTCGAGGCCCGCCTCCTCGACATCGCCGCCCGCGCCGAGCGCTGCTCCCTGCCCGACAACAAGCAGAGGCCTCAGCCCCGCAGGCTCTCCGAGGCCCAGGTCTCCGACGCCGAGGCCTTTCTCGCCCAGGTTCGCGGCATCCTCCCCGTCCTCGGGGTCAATGTCCTGCGCACCGCAGCATCCACCGCCCCCGATCCCTCGCCGCAACCCGCATCCGACGCCTCACCGGTCTTCCGCCTCACCGTCGTCCGCAACGGTATCGATGCGCGCGCACGCGTCGTCGGAGATGAGTTCCTCCTCCTCGAAGGCTCCCGCGTGACCGCCGCGTGGACCGGCGTCGGACGCACCCCGAGCACCCGCCGCGCCTACGCCGCCTACCGTGAGCGCCACGCCAAGCTCGTCGCCGACGGCTCCATCAGCATCGATGGCGCCACCGCTGTCGTCACCCGGGACATCCCCTTCACCTCGCCGTCCGCGGCCGGAGCTATCGCCACCGGGCGCGCCTGCAACGGTCGCCTCTCATGGCTCTGGGACGGCGGCGCCTACGGGGACTGGGAGAACCGCGACCTGCCGGCCGCCTCACCAACCCCGCCGACTCCGCCCAGCGAGAGGACCGCAGAAGGATGACTACCCACGACACCCGCGCCATTGGCATCGAACCCGTCATTCTCACCGAGGAGTCCACCGTCGTCGCCCGGTACGAGCCCGCCGAGCGCGACCGCACCACCTACCAGTCCGAGGCCGCCCTTGAAGCCGCCTTCATCAAGCAGCTACAGGCCCAGGCCTACGAGTACGTCCGCTTCGACACCGAGGACGACCTCATTGCCAACCTCCGCGCCCAGGTCGAGGCCCTCAACGACTACCGCTTCAGCGATGCGGAGTGGAAGCGATTCTTCAGGAAGTCCATCGCCGCCTCCAATGACTCCATCATTGACAAGACCCGCCGTATCCAGGAGGACCACGTCCAGGTCCTCCGCCGGGACAATGGCGAGTTCAAGAACATCCGGCTCATCGACAAGAAGCGCATCCACAACAATCGGCTCCAGGTCACTAACCAGTACGTCGTCGACACCGGCGCGCACAGGAACCGCTACGACGTCACCATCCTCGTCAACGGCCTGCCGCTGGTCCATGTCGAGCTCAAACGCCGCGGCGTGCCCATCCGCGAGGCCTTCAACCAGATCAACCGCTACCAGCGCGACTCCTTCTGGGCCGGCTCGGGCCTCTACGGCTACGTGCAGGTCTTCGTCATCTCCAACGGCACCGACACGAAGTACTATTCCAACACCACCCGCCTCGACCACGTCACCGAGAACACCGGCGGGCGGCGCCAGGCGAAGGCCGCCAACTCCGACTCCTTCGAGTTCACCTCCTGGTGGTCCGACGCCCGCAACCGGCCCGTCGCCGATATCGAGGGCTTCACCAGGACCTTCTTCGCAAAGCACACCCTGCTGGCAGTCCTCACCCGCTACTGCGTGTTCACCACCGCCGAGAAACTGCTCGTCATGCGACCCTACCAGATCGCCGCTACCGAACAGATCCTCCAGCGGATCAACACCTCCACCCTCAACAAACGCACCGGCACTCCCGCCGCCGGCGGCTATATCTGGCACACCACCGGAAGCGGCAAGACCCTCACCTCCTTCAAGACCGCCAAGCTCGCCGCCGGCCTCGAGGACGTGGACAAGGTCCTCTTCGTCGTCGATCGCAAGGACCTCGACCACCAGACCATCAAGGAGTACAACCGCTTCTCCGCCGGAACCGTCTCCGCCAACCAGTCCACAACGCAGCTGGCCGCCCAGATCAATGATCCCGAACAGAGGATCATTGTCACCACAATACAGAAACTCTCCAACTTCGTCGGCGGTCACCGCAGGCACTCCATCTACGACGGGCACGTCGTCCTCATCTTCGACGAGTGCCACCGCAGCCAGTTCGGCGACATGCACACCGCCATCACCAAGACCTTCCGCAACTACCACCTCTTCGGCTTCACCGGGACCCCGATCTTCGCCGAGAACTCCGGGTCATCCGGGAAACTAGACCTGCGCACCACCGCCCAGGCATTCGGCGACCAACTGCACACCTACACAATTGTCGACGCCATCCGGGACAAGAACGTCCTGCCCTTCCGCGTCGACTACATCGACACTATCAAGATGCCCGACGACGTCCACGACGGCGAGGTCTCCGGCATCGACACCGAGCAGGCCCTTCTCGCCCCACAGCGCCTGAGTCAGGTGGTGCGCTACATACGCGAGCACTTCGCCCAGAAGACCAAGCGCGCCAGCTCCTACACACTCCACGATGCGCGTGTGCGCGGCTTCAACTCCCTTTTCGCCACGGCATCGATCCGGGCGGCACGCGAGTACTACAGCGAGTTCAAGCGCCAGCAGGAGGGGCTGCCCGTCGACCAGCGGCTGACGGTTGGCATTATCTACTCCTGCGCGCCGAACGCCGACGCCCCCGGAGGACTGCTGGGGGAGGAGTCTGTTGACCCCACGCGCCTGTCGGCCGACGACCGCGCCTTCCTCGACGCCGCCATCGGCGACTACAACCGGACTTTCGCCACCAGCTGCGGCACCGACGCCCAGGGATTCGAGAACTACTACGAGGACATCTCCGAGCGTCTGACGAAGAAGGCCATCGACCTGGTGATCGTCGTCAACATGTTCCTCACCGGCTTCGACTCCAAGACCCTCAACACCCTGTGGGTGGACAAGCCCCTGCGCACCCACGGACTGATCCAGGCCTTCTCCCGCACCAACCGGATCCTCAACTCCGTCAAGACATACGGGAACGTCGTCTGCTTCCGCAACCTGCAGGAGCAGACTGACGAAGCCATCGCCCTGTTCGGCGACAAGGACGCCGGCGGACTCGTCCTCCTGCGCCCCTACGCCGAGTACCTCCAGGAGTACCTTGAGAAGGTAAGTGAGTTGCGCGCGGGCTTCGAGCCCGGAGGAGTGATCGCCTCCGAGAGCGAGCAGAAGCGATTCATCCGGCTCTTCGGGGCGATCCTGCGGCTGCGCAACATCCTGACGAGCTTCGACGATTTCGCCGACGCCGATGTCCTCGACGTCGGCGAGCTCGACGACTACAAGAGCGTCTACGTCGACCTCTACCAGGAGCTGCGGCGGACGAGAACGGCGGAGAAGGAGGTCATTAACGACGACCTCGTCTTCGAGATCGAGCTCGTCAAGCAGGTCGAGGTCAATGTCGACTACGTCCTCATGCTCGTCGAGAAGCATCGCGGCGAGCCCGACGGCGGCGACCGCGAGATCCCGGTCGATATCACACGCGCACTGGCCTCTAGCCCGTCCCTGCACAACAAGCGCGACCTCATCGAAGACTTCGTCCGCTCCGTGTCCTCGACGGGCGACGTCGCCGCCCAGTGGGAGGCCCACATTACGGGCCGCCAACAAGCCGAGCTCGATGCCCTCATCTCCGAGGAGCGTCTCAAGGCCGAGCCGACCAGGCGGCTCGTGGCGGCCGCTCTGGGGGGACTCGCACGCATCGGCGTCGAAGGAACTGCCGTCTCACGCATCCTGCCGCCCATGTCGCGGTTCCGCAGGACCGCCGGCTCCGACACTCTCGACACCAAGAAGCACCGCGTGGCCGACGAGCTCGCATGCCACGTCGACCGTTTCAGCGGGCTGATCAGAACTATACCCACCTGAGGTAAGTACTAATCTTCATTGGTCTTCTGGGAGCGCCTCAAACAATCTCGAGGCATGTCTTTGTTCAACCCACAACATACGCCGCCCTGTACTCACGTTCAGACGACAGGATTTAGCAGACAGACTAGACCACGAGTACGATAAATTTTGCTCGCTTTTCTGACAGCACCTTTCGGTTCTTGAGTACCGCGGCGTAAAAATATGACTTTAACATGAAAGGAGAAAATCCGATGTCATATTCAAAAACGGCGGCCAAGGCGTCTAGACGATTGCTTATCAGCCTTCCCAATGGCGCCATGCATCATATCCTGACTTTCTTTTTTAATGGAGACGGAGGATTTCAGGTTGTCCCGACCAGCTCACCGGGAGACTCGTGGAACCTGTTCCAGATCGGAGACTGCCCCTCCACATTCTCCCCGAATCCAACATATTTACCGACCCATTATCAACAACTTCCCGATGGAGAGTTACCGAAATTTCATTATCATCAAAGTGGAGTGGTAGGTATTCGCGGAACGACTACCGGTTCACTATCTTTGCGGCAGCATTTTGCTTCGCTTCAAAACGCATCGGAGATTCAGCTATTTTCATATACTATTACCGACATATCACACCTCCCGGAGCCAACGTCTGGCGTCCAGGTAGGGAATCTTCTTTTATGGAGTGAAGATAATCTTCCATACCATTCTGTGCACATTGCAGCAATATATTACTCGGGCGAACACGCCAGGGCGTTGATGAAATCAGCAAAAGGGAAGGACAAGTTATTCTACGTTCGCCCGATCAGCGGTCCAATGATGCCATTTTTCCCACTATGGCCGATGGGACTCGAAGGCGCCCTCGTCATTCGATGGGCACCCAATTCACTGAGACGCATTCCCGGGAGATTCGCTCGCGCCACTCTTGCCGGATCAGCTTGGGGCAAGGAACCCTCGAGAAACGGCAAGGCAGTAATCGCAACGCGAGGTAGTGGAGAACCTTTTTTGTCAGTCTTAAGCAGACATTCTCTGTCGATCGACCAATTTAACTTATATACAGCCCCAATGCGTATTCGCACGACAAGGTTATCGGAATTGCGGCATGAGAAATTTTCCTGGGCCCCCGAAGAAGACTTTATCGACTTCAGCGAAGTTGCCGGCTTTTCATAAAACCCCTTAAAGCGCCGCACCCTAAGGTCCAGAACGCTCTGACATGTAGTTAAAATTCGCGACCTAATTCCTACATTTCGAAACGACTGCTACACCACAAGGCGTCTTACCCGTCCCTTCTTTTACCTAATTTTCCGTCTAGGCGACAAGGAATTAAGCGTGGATTAAAAATTGGACTTCTCCCTCAATCCAAATTAGCGACACCGGATTCAGAACCTGGCATACTTCACACATATGCACCAGAAATAGACATCAAACTGGCATATATTAAACATTTCCAATGTCGCCTTCGGAACCCTATTTAATTCCGCAAACAGGCCTCTCTGGGTGAGACAGTTCGTATGAGCGATCATGCCATGCGCCGCCTGACTCTTCACCAGTTTCATGCAGGCCACGAAAGCGTCCCGCTGCGGATTCGCGTCGCACCCCTGCAGCACACTTGGCCCATGGAAGACGGCACCCGACGCGACCTCACCGAGCTCCTAGAGAGTATCGGCTCACGCGACAGCCACCTCCCATCTCCGGCGCACACCCGCACACTCCGCCACGTCGACCGTTTCAGCGGGCTGTTGGGCGTATCGCCCGAAATCCACGTGGCCGAGTAGGGCGTGCAGGAGAAAGGAGACTCATTGTGGGTTCACGGCTGGGAGTGATCGTCCAGACCGAGTCCGGATCGGAGATCTACTACGACCACTGGGCCGCGCAGGCCATCGGAGGCGACATCGCTCTCGACGGATTCGACGCCACCTTGCACCGCGTGCGTCAGATGGAGCCCATGGGCGTCGATACCCCGCACGACTGGAAGGGCGCCGTATGGATCGAGGGCACCCTGCTCATCGACTTGAGGTCGAAGACGGTCGTGTGGGCCGAGGAGAGCGAGGGGCTCTACCTCCCACGGCTGATCAATGCGCTGGTGGAGAGAACCTGGCCGGGGTGGACGGCCATCTGGTCCCCCGAAGGCACACGCGGCACGCTCTGGGCGGCAGGGGTGGACCCGGCCTCCCTCTTCACAAGCACTGCGTACAGAACCCGGACGATGGAAGGGGACTCGTGGTTCGGACCTTGGGGCGAGTTCAATCCCGTCGACGCGTTCTCGGCGGTCCTCGAGGACGGCGAGCTCCTCAGGTGGCGCGGCGAAGGGGTTCTCGACGTCATTGCGGAGCTGGGGCCCATCAATATGCGTCGCATCGCAGCTGAGACCCTCGAACGCTCCCGCGCAGGAGAGCCCCTGCTGTGGGACGACCAGCCGCGCGACGAGCGACCCTACACGGGCGTGCACATCGACTTCCGAGAGCGATCACTGCGCTGGTGGTCCCTCATGGACGACGATACGGGGATTGAGGCCTTCTGCGCCCAGTGGCCGGGGTGGATCATTGAATCGATGGGCGACAATTTCGAGTGGCACGAGCGCCTCATCCAGCGCGAGCTGCGAAGCTGGAGGGAAGACGTCCAAGAATGCCGTGAATTTCTCCAGGAAAAGATCGACGAGGGCGAGCGCCCGAACCCCCTGATGAATATGGCGAGCCGCATGGCTCAAGCGGGCGAGAAGATCGCGATCAGCTCCACGGCGCTGAAATTCGTCCCCTCGAAACGGGTCGCGGGAAGCGCGTCGGCACTGGCCCTCCTCGATGAGCTGGAACAGGCGCAGCCGCTTCCGCCGGCGCGCTTCATCAACCGTGACGGGCGGGTGACGCCGCCGCTCCTCCCCAATGAGAACGAGCCGCGCTGATCCTTCCCGCGGCAACAGGGCACCGCTCTGTGCTCGCAACTGGACTGCTCGGGCAGTCCGCGCGGCATACTGGTGGGGCCTTCTCCAAGCCGAGAGGCAGACATGCCAAAGTCCGCGGGGGCAAGACGACGGCCCGGAAGGTGAGCGAACTGTTGAACGCACTCGCTCGCCTGATCCGGGCCGTTGGTGTCCTTGTGGATGCCCTCGGCAGGTGGTTCAGCTGAGCCGCCCGCCAGGGGAGCCATCCAGGCCCAACCGGGTGGCTCCCCACCATTATGACCCACCTGAGCCGCCGACGTCCACACTCGGCAGGCCAGTGCAGGCCGGTCTCGCCTCGGCCGCGGGCGCACCCCTGCGGATTCGTGTCGCACCCCTGCGGCACACTTGACCCATGGCAGACGGCACCCGACGCGACATCACCGAGCTCCTGGAGAGCATCGGTGCGCGCGACGGCCGCCTCGTCCACCTCCGGCGCACCCC
>ERZ772955.1837-NODE-1837-length-12410-cov-2.622906_pt1 | contig 12410 bp, 9 predicted proteins | sample MGYA00511133_ERZ772955 | MGnify/ENA primary metagenome ERZ772955 (study PRJEB29015, sample SAMEA2737914) | human oral metagenome | biome: human oral; feature: human-associated habitat; material: dental | place: China | collected 2149 ... | reverse complement strand
ACAAGTTCTCACCAGAGATGCAAAATCCAGACATCACTAAGCCAGCAGGTGCAGGAGATGTGCCGATGGCAAATTATAAGATGATTGCAGCACTTGCAGTAAAGAAGGGCGATATCCAAAGGGCAGATATTGCAGACTTTACTGTAAAGCATGGTTTGACAGGATTTGCACCGACACAAGGACATATTCCATCAGGTGTGCCATATCTTGGATTTGCCAGAGAGGATATTTTATCTGGAAAAATTAAGAATGCCATGATTATTGGAAAGGGATCACTCTTCCTTGGAAGAATGACCAATCTCTTTGATGGTGTTTCCTTTGTTGTTCAGGCAAACACTTCTGCAAACGAGCAGACAGGTGGTGTTTCAGAGGAAGAGGTAAAGAGTTTGATTGCCAAGGCCATGAAGGATTTTGCAGCATCATTGCTTCAACAGTAGAGGAGGGAAAGTTATGGTAAATACAGTCGAAAAAATGATTGCCAATACTTTTCTGACCATGGCAAAGGGACTAGAAAGTGGAAGCTTTGGAGAGCGTCCAAAGATTGCTGTGACAGGTATGGGCAGTGAGCACGGCGAAGAAAATGTAATGGAAGCAGCAAAAAAAGCAGCAAAAGCTGGAATTGATGTCTATTACATTGGCAGTCTGAGTGCTGAGGGCGTGAACACTGTTTTTGTGGCTGACGACGAAGAAGGTCACAAGAAAATGGAGAGTATGCTAGAGAATGGCGAGGTAGATGGTGCAGTTACTATGCATTTCCCGTTTCCGATTGGTGTGTCCACGGTTGGTAGATCCATTACCCCAGCAAAATCAAGGGAAATGTTTATTGCCAATACTACAGGTACATCAAGTACTGACCGAGTGGAAGCAATGATTAAGAATGCCATCTATGGTGTTATTACAGCAAAAGCCTGTGGAAATCCAACTCCTAGCGTGGGCATTCTCAATGTCGATGGAGCAAGACAGACAGAAAAAGCACTAAAAAAGCTGGTAGAGGGCGGGTATGAACTACATTTTGCTCAGTCTTCAAGGGCAGATGGCGGCTGCGTAATGCGTGGAAATGACATCTTACAGGCGAGTGCCGATGTGATGGTTATGGATTCCTTGACAGGAAATGTGATGAGTAAAATGCTTTCTTCCTTTACTACAGGTGGAAGTTTTGAGGCAACAGGTTATGGCTATGGGCCTGGTATTGGAGAAAATTACAACAAGTTGGTGATGATTGTATCCAGAGCATCAGGAGCACCGGTGATTTACAATGCCATTTGTTATGCAGCAGAGCTTGTCAAAGGCAAGGTCTTTGAAGTGGCTAAGGCAGAGTTTGAAAGTGCAAATAGAGCGGGATTAAAGACAATTTTAGAGGAAATGAAGGGAGCATCAAAGCCAAGCTCTAGTGAAGAGGTAAAGCCACCAAAGAAGGAAATTGTAACTGCGGCCATTGCAGGAATTGAAGTGATGGACTTAGAGGATGCGGTCAAAGTGTTGTGGAAACAGGGCATCTATGCAGAAAGTGGAATGGGTTGTACAGGGCCAATTATTCTTGTGTCTGAGGCAAATTGTGAAAAAGCGATAGAAGAATTGAAAAAAGCAGGATATGTAAGTTAATTTATGGTATAATGCCAAGGGGGAGTTCTGGTGAAGGCACCGGAACTCCTATTTCGTATTAAAGATTGGGAGGAATGATATGGCAGTGAAATTGACCCAGATGAGTAAAACTTCTGGTTGAGCAGCAAAAATAGGTCCTGAGACCCTTGCCCAGGTTCTGGGTAAGTTACCAAAATTTGAAGACAATAATTTAATGGTTGGCATCGACACCGCAGATGATGCAGCCGTATATCAATTATCAGATGAAATTGCCATGATTCAGACGGTGGATTTCTTTACACCGATTGTAGATGACCCCTATACATTTGGAGAAATCGCAGCAGCCAATGCGTTGAGTGATGTCTATGCGATGGGCGGAGTTCCCAAAGTTGCACTCAATATTGTCGGTTTCCCAAATTGCCTAGATATTTCTGTATTGGGAGAAATTATGGCAGGTGGAGCAGCCAAGGTAAAGGAATCTGGTGCAGTTTTAGTTGGTGGTCATTCGGTTCAAAATGACCAACCTCTGTATGGACTATGTGTGTCGGGCATTGTTCATCCGAAGAAGGTATTGAAAAATTATGGTGCAAAACCAGGGGATGCCTTGATTTTAACCAAGCAGATTGGAAGTGGAATTATTAATACAGCTCTAAAGGGAGGAATTGCAGAACAATCCTCTATTGATGAGGCAGTAACCGTAATGAAATCACTCAATCAAAAGGGCAAGGAAGTGATGGACCATTTTGATGTGCACGCTTGCACAGATATTACAGGATTTGGTCTTTTGGGCCATTGTGTAGAGATGGCCGAAGCAAGTAAGGTGACTTTTGATTTAAATGTCCGTCGAGTTCCTTATATTTTTGGGGCAGAAGATTTTGCCAAAATGGGTGTGATTCCAGAGGGAACCTATAATAATCGAAGATATTCTATGAACAAAGTGGATGCTAGTGGTGTAGAAGAATTTTATCTTGATTTACTCTATGATCCACAGTCTTCGGGTGGGCTCTTGTACAGTGTAAGTGAGAGCGATGTGCCAGCAGTTCTTTCAGAATTTTCAAAGGCAGGAATGGACACTACGGTGGCAGTGATTGGTTATGTGTCGGAAAAGGGAGACAAATTAATTAGATTACATAGGTAAAGAGGGGGATAATGGATAAAAATAAGTTATATCGAAATATTCCAAAAGTAAATCTTTTGTTGGCAAAAGAAGAAATTCAAGAAGCGGTCAAAAATTATGGTCATAAGATTGTGATGGAGGCGATTCGAAAGGAGCTGGCTGCATTGCGAAATGCCATTGCTATTTGTAATGATGCAGAAGAACTGAAGCAAAAGAGCGATAGCTTGGTAGAAAATATTTGTCTGCGTGTGAGAAAGATGCATAGATTTCATGTGCAAAAAGTAATTAATGCGACGGGTACAATCTTACACACAAATTTGGGCAGGGCCCCAATGGATGTAGGGCATGCCAAGCATTTAGTGGATGTTGTCAGTGGGTATTCTAATCTTGAATATAATTTAAAAGAGGGTATGCGAGGAGAGCGCTATGCTCATTTTGAGGAACTTCTTTGCAAAATTACAGGGGCAGAGGCCGCTATGGCAGTAAACAATAATGCTGCAGCAGTCATGCTTGTTCTCAATGCGATGGCCAAGGGGGGAGAAGTGATTGTTTCCAGAGGAGAACTCGTCGAAATTGGTGGAAAATTTCGCATTCCCGATGTGATGGAGGTAAGTGGAGCAAAACTGGTAGAGGTGGGAACGACCAATAAGACGCATCTTTTTGATTATGAGGAGGCCATTACACCTGATACCAAAGCTTTATTAAAGATTCACACAAGCAATTATCGGATTGTGGGATTTACAGAGAGTGTATCTTCTGCTCAGCTTTGTCCAATGGCAAAAGAAAGAGAAATTCCAGTAATTGAAGATCTTGGCAGTGGAAGTTTGGTTGATTTGAGCCGATTTGGACTAAACTATGAGCCTACAGTGCAAGAGGTAGTGGCCTCGGGTGTGGATGTGGTGACTTTTAGTGGGGATAAACTTCTTGGCGGACCACAAGCTGGAATTATTGTGGGAAAGAAAAAGTACATCGACAGGATGAAGAAGAATCAATTGACCAGGGCACTGCGCATTGATAAATTTACAGTGACTGCCCTAGAGGAAGCTTTGATCGAATATTTGGATGTGGAAAATGCAATTCAAAAGATTCCTGTTTTATCTATGATTTCGGCAACGCCAGAAGAAATGAAAGAAAAGGCAGAAATATTGGCAAACAGACTAGAAAATTTGCCAATAGATGTTCGTGTGCTTGAATGTGAATCACAAATTGGTGGTGGTTCATTTCCTATGGAAAGATTAAAAAGTTTTGCTGTCTGCATACGAGCAGATCATATGTCCGTTGTAGACCTTGAATTGGCACTTCGCAGGGGAGAGGTTCCTGTGATTGTTCGCACAGCCGAGGATATGCTGTGGCTTGATGTGAGAACAATTTTTAGTGATGAATTTGATCTTGTAGTCAGAATGCTGAGGGAGGCATTGGAAGGCGAATGAAAAACATCATTATTGGAACGGCAGGACACATTGACCACGGAAAGACAACTTTAATTCGTGCATTGACGGGAAGAAATACAGACCGCCTAAAAGAAGAAAAAGAGCGAGGAATTACGATTGAACTTGGCTTTACTTGGTTTGATATGAAAGATGGAACTCGGTGTGGAATTATTGATGTGCCAGGGCATGAAAAATTTATCAACAACATGGTTGCTGGTGTTGTGGGAATGGATTTAGTCTTGCTTGTTGTGGCGGCGGATGAGGGCATTATGCCACAGACAAGAGAGCATTTGGATATATTGGAACTTTTGGGCATTGAAAATGTAATTTTGGTTATCAATAAATGTGATCTTGTTGATGCAGAGTGGCTGGAAATGGTCGAGGAAGAAATAAAAGAGGAGTTAAAGGGCACCATTGTTGAAAATGCACCTGTAGTTAAAGTTTCCTCCACAACGGGGGAGGGCATTGAGGCACTCAAGGATGAGATTGCGAAGATGCAAAAGGAGTTGTCCAAAGAAAAGGATGAAAATGGAATTGCAAGACTTCCCATTGACCGAGTATTTTCACTCACAGGATTTGGCACAGTGGTGACAGGAACTTTGCTTTCTGGAAAAATTCAAAAGGGAGAGAGCTTTTGCATCTATCCAAGTCAAAAAGAGTGCAAGGTAAGAAATATTCAAGTGCATGAAAAAGATCAAGATCGCTGTAGTGCAGGGCAGAGAGTGGCCTTAAATCTTGTGGGCGTAAAGAAGGAAGATTTACACAGGGGAGCAGTCATTGCCCCACAGGGGAGCATGAAAAATACGGATCGAATTGATGTGCGAATGAGCGTATTAAAAGATAGTAGCCGAACACTCACGAATCGAGAACGACTGCATCTATTTACAGGGACAAGTGAAGTTTTATGTAGAGCTGTGCTATTAGACCAAGAAGAAATTGCACCAGGGCAGAGTGGATTTTGTCAATTATTGCTTGAAGAGGAAATTGTAGTCAAGCGAGGAGATCACTTTATTGTTCGCTTTTATTCCCCACTAGAAACAGTGGGGGGCGGCGTTATTCTTGAGCCAAATCCAAAGAAGAAAAAGCGTTTTCACGAGGATGTTATTGAGGAATTAGAGCAAAAGGAATCGGGCTCTTTGGCCGATGTCTGTGCATTGCACATTCAGAGTGAAATGTTAATGACCTTGACAAAGCTCACACAATTGATGTCTCACTCTAAGGAAGAAATTTTACCTTATCTGGAGGAATTGGAACAAGAAGGAAAAATTATCAAGATAGATATGAAGCGAGAAATTTATTATTGGCACATAGCCAATAAGTCAGCTTTTGAGGAAGAAGTAAAGGTAAGACTTTTAAAGTATCACCAAAATTATCCTTATCGCTTTGGAATGAAAAAGGCCGAGGTATACCATAGCTTAATGAAACAGATAAAACCCAATGTCTTTGAGGAGTGCCTTCTTTTGTTGGTCAAGGAAAAGTTTATTCGCCTTGTCGATGAATTTGTCTGTCTCAATGAATTTGAAATAGTGAAAGATCAAACTTATATCAAGGTAGAATGCACAGTTTTGGATGCTTTGAAGATGGCAGGTTATGACTTAATAAAATACACAGAGATTTCGGGGCTACATGAAAAAGAAGAAGAGGTGTTAGATATCTTACGTTTGATGAGCTATGAAAAGAAATTGGTGCGTCTTTCGGATGAGATCTACACATTGAAGAGTTTGATTGATGACTTGCAAGAAAAAATAGAAGAATATTTTGAAAAGAATGAGGTCTTGACGATTGCTCAAGTGCGTGATATGTGCAATACAAGCAGAAAATGTGCAAAAATTCTTATTGAATATTTTGATGAACAAAAGTTTACCAAAAAGGTCGGTGCAGAGACCGAAAGAGTGCATTACTAGGCATTATAGGTGATAGTTTACTTGACAGATGAAATGGTGAGTGTTACCATAATTTGAGCAATAGACTAGGGAGAGTATATTATGGAAAGAGAAGAGTTTTTAAAGGTATATCGTCACTCCATGGCCCATATCCTTGCCAAGGCAGTGATTGAAATTTTTGGAAAAGACAATGTGCAATATGCCATTGGTCCAGAGATTGCCGATGGTATGTATTATGATTTCTTGTTGCCAAGAGGAATTTCAGAAGATGATTTTCAGGCGATTGAAGATAAGATGCGTGAGATTATCAAGCGTCGAGAAGATTGGACAGTGGCACAGGTATCAAAGGAAGAGGCCTTAAGTATTTTTAAGGATCAAAAGTTTAAGGTTGAATTGATCAATGATATGCCAGAGGATGAAATTATTACTACCTATAAGACAGGGGATGATTTTATTGATTTGTGTAGAGGACCACATATTGCCAATTCACAGGAATTGATGAATGTGGCTTTTCAGATTAAGTCAGTTTCAGGATCTTATTGGAAGGGCGATGAGCACAGAGATCAATTGCAAAGAATTTATGTGTATGTGTTCCCAGATAAGAAACAATTGAAGGAGCACTTACAACTAATTAAGGAAGCAATGGAAAGAGACCACAAGAAACTGGGGCCACAGCTTGACTTATTTATGTTTGATGAGACTGCACCAGGTATGCCATATTGGTTGCCAAGAGGTTGGAAGGTGTTTAATACTTTGCTTGATTGGTGGAGATGTATTCATGAGGTTCATGGATATCAGGAGATTTCTGCACCAATTATCAATAGCAAAAAGCTCTGGTTAATCAGTGGTCACTGGGCACATTATGTCAACAATATGTTTATTGTCCCAGGTAAGGATGGAGATATCCAAGCTGAGGATACAAGAGCGGCAAAGCCAATGAACTGCCCAAATGCAATGATGACCTATAAGAGAAAGGTTCACTCCTATCGAGACCTTCCTATTCGATATTCAGAGACCGATGTGGTGCACAGAAGAGAAAAGACGGGGCAGTTAAATGGTCTCTTTAGGGTGCAGATGTTTAGACAGGACGATGATCATACTTTTGTTATGGAAAGCCAAATTGAAAATGAGATTGATGATATTCTTTCCATTGCAGATAAAATTTATTCTACTCTTGGCTTGACTTACCGAGCAGAACTTTCCACAAGACCAGATGACTTTATGGGAGATATTGAGCTTTGGAATGAAGCAGAGGCTTCATTGAAAAAGATTCTTGACAAAAAGTATGGAGAGGGCAACTATGAAATCAATGAGGGCGATGGTGCATTCTATGGACCAAAAATTGATTTGCAGATTAAGGATGCTCTTGGAAGAGAATGGCAGTGTGGTACAGTTCAGCTAGATTTCCAGTTGCCAAGAAACTTTGGCTTGACTTATACTGCAAGTGACAATACAGAGAAAATTCCAGTTGTTCTTCACCGTGCAATTTTTGGATCTTTGGAGAGATTTATTGGTATTTTGATTGAGAACTTTAAGGGAGCGTTTCCATTCTGGCTCTCACCATATCAAGTGGGTATTGTTCCAATTCATGAAGAGCACAATGAGTATGCGAAGAAGGTGGCTGATAAGTTGGTTTCAAATCGAATCCGCATTGAGGCAGATTACTCCGACAAGAATATGAAGGAGAAGATCAAGTACTTTAAGACCTACAAGACACCATATACGATTGTTCTCGGTGACAAGGAAGCAGAGAATGAGACGGTCTCTATTAATATGAGAGGTTCAAATAAGCAGATCAATAATGTTCCATTAAAGGATTTTATTGAGATGTGCAATTATATGAATAGGGAGCACACCTTAGATTTAGTTGACCATGTGATTGAGGAATAAGGAATTGGGAAAATAAATAGGGAGAGTTCTCAAGTTTTTGCTTTGAGAACTCTCTTTTGCCTTTTAGATCCATCCGCCATCCATTTGAATGACTTGACCAGTGAGATAAGTTCCCTTGTAGCCAAGGTGATAGACAAAATCGGCCACTTCCTCTGGAAGACCGAGGCGACCTGCAGGGATTTCTTCTGTGAGAGATGTAATTTCTTGATCGCTAAAGCAAGAATTCATATCTGTATCAATGGCACCACAGGCAATGGCATTGACTTGAATATTGCTTGGAGCTAATTCCTTGGCCAGAGCTTTTGTAAAGGAATTGATCGCTCCCTTTGTTGCAGAATAGGCCACTTCACAGGAGGCACCACATACGCCCCAAACAGAGGAAATATTGATAATTTTTCCATGATTTTCCTTGAACATGAGAGGGATTGCCAGCTTGGAGCAGTGAAATACACTGGTTAAATTGCTATTGATCATATGATTCCATTCATTTTCCGACATATCCTGCAATAGACCGATGTAGGAGATGCCAGCATTGTTGACAAGAACATCAAGGCTTTGCCAAGTGGATTGAATTTTGGAAAAGAGTTTCTGACAATCATCTACATTGCCCATATCTCCAACATAGGCAAGGCATTCGACATGGTGGCTTTCAATTTCTTTTTGGACATCGAGCAGTTTTTCTTTATTGTGGATGCAGTTGATCGCAACATTATATCCCTTTTGTGCAAACTTTAGGGCAATGGCTCGACCAATTCCTCGAGATGCCCCCGTAACTAAAATACTCTTTTTACGCATAATTTCCTCCAAATGTAGTCATTTGTCTGTAGCATACAGGATGTTGTAACAAAGTACAAGTACAAAAAGTAATAAAACTGTCATTTTTAAGTATGAAAAATGTCAGTTTTTTAAAATTGAAGTATTTTTATTGTGACTATATTATTGTTTTGTTATACTAAGTAGGCTAATGAGATGGACTTGAAAATAATAAAAAAGATGGAAGATAGAGAGAAATTGGAGGTAGTAATTCATGCAAAATAAGTTATGGACAGCAGGGGCATCGGCTATTTTAACCGCTGCACTGGCCTTTACGTCCTATGGAGCCGGAGATAAGAGTCTTCCGGATGCAGTTGTAGTAGGAGAGGCACCAGGATCAGACAGTAATAGTGACAGTGGGAATAATATAAGAATTACAGGAAAGACAAAGAAAAATGCAACTCAATCAGAAGGTTCTGGACCATCTGTGGAATCGGTAACACAAAATAAAGCAATTATGGTGACATTGGATGCACAGCCAGAGGTAATTAAGGCGGATGCAGCACCAGAAGAATCAGAGGTTCACATTGTAGAAGACAGTGTGCAAACAAATAATGATAATGCAACAGTAGAGGCAGTGCCTTCCACTGTTGAGGAGACAGAGACAGCGCCACCGTCAACGACAGTAGCTCCTAAACAGACAACCGCAGTACAGGGACCATCTGCTGCAAAGAAGACCACAAAGCCTGAGGTTGGACCTGGCGTAAAGAAGGAAACCCCTGCACCAACAACGGCAGCGTCGACAACAGCACCTGCGGCCACAGCAAAATCGTCTGCTGATGGCAAGGACTACGATGCACTGCGTCAGGATATTGTCAATTATGCAAAGCAATTTATTGGTATTCCTTATGTATGGGGAGGAACTAGCTTGACAAAGGGTGTGGATTGTTCTGGTTATACCATGCAGATTTATGCACATTTTGGAATTAATACAGGTAGAACATCGAGAACACAGGCGGTAACAGGACGCCAGATTCCAATTAGTGATGTAAAGCCAGGAGATTTGTTATTCTATGCGACAAGGGGAAGAATTGACCATGTTACAATGTACATTGGAAATGGAAAATTAGCCAATGCCAGCTCAAGAAAAACAGGTGTGATTATCTCCGATATCTCTTATCGACAGCCAGTGAAAGCGGTGAGATTTCTTCCAGATTAAAATAAAGAAATAGTAAAAGCAGGCGCATTTGCGTCTGTTTCTTCTATATATAGGGGGAGTTTGAAAATATAAATTGGAGAGGTGATACTTGTGAAAAGTAAAGGTTGGTTATCTAAACTTTTTCGTTGGCCATTATTTTCATTTGTTCTTGTAGCCTTGTTGCTAACAGCTTGTGCAATACAGGGACAAATGCCAAGTCAAAAGTCAATGCCTGATGTTTATATCACATCACAGGAAGTGTCAACGGATGTGACGACGCCAGATGTGATGACACAGAAAAGATCGAGTGATTCTTCTGGGCAGAAGAAAAAGTCGGCAATAGAGGCGAGTGGTCGCTACACGAGCAAAGAAGATGTGGCGCTCTATATTCATACCTATAAAAAATTACCACAAAATTATATTACAAAACAGAAGGCTCAAGAAAAGGGATGGGATTCCAAGGCTGGAAACTTAGATAAGGTTTTGCCAGGAATGAGCATTGGCGGAAGTGCATTTGGAAATTATGAGGGACAACTGCCAAAGGCTAAGGGCAGAAAGTATTATGAATGTGACATTGACTATACAGGGGGATATCGCAATGAAAAGCGTTTGATCTATTCCAATGATGGTCTTGTTTTTTATACTCAAGATCACTACAAGACTTTTGAACAGTTATATTAGGAGGAGAGAGATGAAAAAGGTGATTGTGGATTTGCATGGAAAAAATAGTGCAGAAAAAATTCATGAGCAATTGGCAAAATGTTTGGATTTTCCTCCACACTATGGAAAAAACTTAGATGCTCTCTATGATTGTTTGACTGAGATTAGTAGAGACACATGCATTGGTCTCTTTTATGATCCAAATGCAAAAAATGCAGAATATATTGAGAAGATATTGTGCGTGTGCTATGATGCAGAGGAGGAAAATGAGCATATTGCGATTATTTCTTCTCAACTTAGTGACAATGTATAGAGGTAGAGATGGAAAGTAGATGGATGTTATATACAAAGCGAGCTGATTTTCAAAAAATTTCAGCTCGCTTTTTGATTTCTCCAGTGACCGCCAGAGTGATGGTCAATCGAGATATTCAAGAAAAAGATATGGAAAAATATTTGCATGCAAATTTGGAAGATTTGCATGATGCAAAGAAATTGAAAGATGGAGATAGAGCAGTAGAAATTATTGCTAGGGCAATTGAGCAAAAAAAGAAGATTCGTGTAGTGGGAGATTATGATATTGATGGCGTGTGTGCTAGTTATATTCTAGTTACAGGATTGCACCGCATTGGTGCACAGGTAGATTGTGACATACCAGATCGAATCAAGGATGGTTATGGCATTAATGCACAAATTATTGAAAAGGCAGCAGCGGATGGGATTGCTCTCATTATTACTTGTGACAATGGAATTGCTGCATTTGAAGCTATGGAATATGCTCATCAAATGGGAATAGATGTCATTATTACTGACCATCACGAAGTATTTAAGGAAGAAGGCAAGGATAGATTGCCATTGGCTAAGGCCATTATCAATCCAAAGCAAGCAGATTGCACTTATCCTTTTGATGGCATTTGTGGTGCCGTGGTGGCATGGAAATTGGTGGAACTTTTCTATCGCTTTTTTGATGTATCCTATGAGGAATGGAAGTTATTACTTTCTGTTGCTGCGATTGCGACGGTGGGTGATGTGATGCAATTAAAAGATGAAAATCGCATTATTGTGCGATATGGATTGCGAGCATTGGAAAAAACAAAAAATTTGGGACTTCGTGCACTCTTGCAGGTGTGTGAACTAGAAAATAAGGAGCTCACAGTCTATCATATTGGATTTATTATTGGACCTTGTCTCAATGCAAGTGGAAGATTAAAGACAGCAAAGCTAGCTCTTGAACTGTTGATGAGTAAGGATATGGAGACAGCAAAGCAAAGGGCTATGGAGTTAAAAAGGTTAAATGATGAGCGTAAGGATATGACACAGCAGGGGGTAGATCAGGCCATTGAAATCGTAGAAGCTGCACTTGAGGAAAAGGTGCTCGTGGTTTATTTGAGTAATTGTCATGAGTCACTTGCAGGGATTATTGCGGGAAGACTCAGGGAAAGATATCAAAGGCCAGCAATTGTGTTGACCGATGCACAGGAAGAGGGAATGCTCAAGGGCTCTGGTCGCTCCATTGGGGCATATCCTATGTTTGAAAAACTCTGTGAAGCAGATGAATTTTTAGAAAAATATGGTGGTCATCCAATGGCAGCGGGGTTGAGCTTAAAAAAGGAAAATGTGGAAGCCTTTCGCCGATTTTTAAATGAGCATTCTAAACTTGTAGAAAGTGATTTTGTCAAAGAAGTTTGGATTGATGTTGCTATGCCCTTTGGCTATATTTCAGAGGACTTAGTTGCACAACTTGCACAACTTGCTCCCTTTGGACAGGGCAATGAAAGTCCAACTTTTGCACAAAAAGATGTGGAAATTTTGAATGCAAGAGTACTTGGAAAAGACCACAATGTTGTTCGGCTTTCCTTAAAAGATAGTGCGGGCACAAGGATGGAGGGGCTAGTTTTTAC